>Ga0209702_10000689_pt1 | contig 70430 bp, 53 predicted proteins | sample FRY01_FD_187210 | JGI IMG/M metagenome (GOLD analysis project Ga0209702, IMG submission 187210) | Freshwater microbial communities from Lake Fryxell liftoff mats and glacier meltwater in Antarctica - FRY-01 (SPAdes) (version 2) | ecosystem: Environmental > Aquatic > Freshwater > Ice > Glacier... | reverse complement strand
GTTGATTGTCTTTACGTAATCTATTTTTCAGCTCGCTTGTCTATTCCAACAGCTTCTTTGAGAAGCTCAATATCTGAAACCAGCGAAGCGTAGTTTTTTAGTTTTTCATTGACGTTTGCATTCTCTTTTTGAAGTTTCTCTATTAACCGATAGAGCTCTTGTGTAGCAGAAACGTTAAGCATAGAGATGGCTTCATAATCAACAGTCCGGAAATCATTTACCTCGCGCCCGTAGACGAACACATTTCCAGATTTCTCCAAATCAACTGTAAATCCATTTTCATCAGTAGAAGTAACCATTGCCATTTCTGCCCCTTCATCAAAAATGAGCTTCACTTTATCTCCTTCTTTAAGGTCGGTTTGTAGCGAAACGTATCCGTCTTTTATAGATGAAACTGCGTAAATATCTGGCACCACATCCGTTATAGAAGAAACTGCTTGAGGATAAATAGACTCAACCTGCTGCGCTATTACCTTTTTGTAAGGCTTCAGGTCTTTCGCCTTGTCCTTCATGGTGTAATCTGTAATCTCAATAGCCAATAGGCTAGAGAGGTCATCCGAAGAATTTGTTATTCCAACTACATTTTTAATACGTGCATCAGAGAAAGCATCAAACTCAGAAGCCATTACACGACCACTAGAGTGGATAGAAACACCATTTACTGTTCCGGCACAACAAGAAGTAGGGTTATTTGGGGTGTTGGTGTATTGATCTTTTGCGTAAAACGTGAAACTCGCATAAGTTGCACTGCCCTGACTTTGAACATGCAACGGTGCAATTGGGTTGTTGGTTCCAATACCCACGTTACCAACCCCATCAATAGTGACCATGTCTGCGCCATTAGCTAAAATACGAAGGCGCTCCGTGTTATGAGTTGAAGTGGCGGTAGAAGTAGCACCCACTTCAAAACTCCACTGTTTCCAAGCTCCAGGAGCTCCGTTACTTCCGCTAATTTGGAAGCTGCCCACATTGGGTGCAGTATTAAGATTGTTGCCTATTTCAAGTAACTTAGCAGGGCTTGCGTTTTTGATTCCAACGCTCCCATTGAAAATGGCATTATTTGACCACGTTTTAACACCAGCTGCAGTTTGTGCAGTTGTGAGATCGACAAAATTCTGAGTTGTAGAACCGGTTCCACCATTGGCCACTGGCAAAACACCTGTTACTTCAGAAGCTAGGTTAACACCACCAGCTGTAGTGGAAAGCGTTCCATTACCACCCGTTGCGCGAACAATTCCATTTGTTGTGTAAGCGTTAAGTTGAACCACACCAGCACTTGTAATTCTCATTTTTTCGGTAACACCACCGCCATTGGTAAGGAATATCAATCCGCCCATGCTGTTGTTCTCATTCAACCCCGCCACTCTTCCTAGTGTGTATTCGGACCCATTGAAGTTCTTGAATTCTATAAAAGAAGATGCCTTGGCCTGTGCTCGGTTTCCAACCAGCTGAATGCCCAGTCCGCTGGAAACTGCAGATTGCTCAAAGCGGGCAATGACGTTCTCTTGACTGTCGGGCCCTTGATTAATTCCCACGCCTTTTACATGTAGTCTGAAATCGGGAGCAGCAGTGCCCATGCCAATCCTGTCATTGGCCGCATCAACAGAAAAAGTTGTTCCGTCTACACTGAATCCATTGGTGGCTGTAGAAGTAAAGGCCAGCGTGTGTGCGGCCTGCGCAATAGTGGTGGGGGCAAGGAGACTTCCGCCCAGTTGCACATTGGTGGTAGTGCTCATGGTAAGGCCGTTGTTGGCAGTTACGATGCCAGAAGGCAGGTCGCTGAGTACAAGCGCCCTAAAAGTGGGAGCTGCATTTGGGGCCGTTGTAGGTCCGGCAAAGACCACGTTTGGTGTCTGCAAGGCAAGCGTGGCAGAGAGGGTTCCAGAACCGGTTATGGGAGAGCCAGCAACGGTGAGGATAGCTGGTAACGAAAGAGCAACAGAGGTCACCGTTCCCAAATTGGCGGTTGCGCCATCTGTAATGCCGTCTAGCTTGGTCTTGTCTGCTGCAGACATTACACCAGCAGCAGATGTGGTTGCAGCAGATAAATCACGTGCAACAACGGATGTTACGTGTCCGAGGGTGTTTACCACAACTCGGTCAATTACATTGATGCCGTTATCGGTTGCATTTAGATCAATAGCAGTCTGCGTATTATGAGAAAACGTGGTTCCCGAAAGGGTAAGTCCAGCTCCAGCGGTATAAAGCGCTCCAGCCGAGTTCAAACTAACCCAAGTTGTACCATTGTAACCCTGAAAGTCGGTTCCGTTCCAACGGATGGTTCCAACGTTATTATTGGTGGTGTTCCCTATTAGGATGGCGCCATCCACGTGCAAGACTTCCGAAGGAGCTGCGGTGGACCCAACTCGCATGCCTTGCTGGGCTGTTGCTGTTAACGACAGTCCAGAAAGTGTAATGACTGCGGAGCAATAGATGAGTGATTTTTTCATGGTAAGTTTCAAGGAATTAAATAGGTTAATTTTAATTGTGAAAGACCGCGCAATTTAGAAAAAATACAAGTGCTTTTGATACATCATATTATCTCAAAAATTAAGATTCAGATAACGTCAAAAAGAAAGACCCGATTCAGATTATGAATCGGGTCAAGCAGTCAGGTTTAGATTAACTGGTTTACCGTATATGGTTTAAAACGGCAAATCGTCCTCTCCAATGTCGTCAATATTTGTTGGAGCAGGGCCAGATGATGCTGTTGCAGTTGGCATTTCGGCCATTGGGTCGAGTGGTGCAGGAATCGAGGCACCAGCAACTTCTGCTTCTACCCTCCAAGCTTGAAGGTTCACGTAGTATTTTCCGTTGTACTCGTTGCCGCGAAGATTGAAACTTACCTTAATGGTATCGTTCTCTTTGAACTTGTCGATGGCAGACGTTTTGTCTTTTATGAGTTCAAATTTGATGTCTTGTGGGTACTGTTCTTCTGTGGTCAGAACAAATTCTCTTTTTGTGAAACCGCTGCTGAAGGACTGTTCCTCCATAATAACTTTCAATTTCCCGCTTACTTCGTGTGATGCCATTGTTTAATAATATTTTGCACAAAAATAACCCTGAAGAATCGGGGCTAAAATTTTTGGAGTGTAAGTTTTAACTATTTCTCCACCGTGGCATGTATCGTCTGCGTTGGGAACGCAAAGTCAAGTCCAGCGGCATTGAATCTTTCGAGAATTTCCATCTTGATTTGAGAACTCATCTGAAATACATCTTCCCCTTTTTTGATGTAAATCACAAATTTCAAATTCAACGAGAAATCACCAAAAGAATCGAACAACTCTAGGTGCTTTTCTTCTAAGTGTTCGGAGAATTTTTCATGTACGCCTGCCAAAATGGTCAGGGCTTCTTTCATTTTTGCAGGAGTTGTATTATAGGTCAATCCCAACATTTGAATCACTCTTCTACTCGGTTCGGCTGATACGTTTTCTATAGCAGATTCGGCAAAAATCTTATTCGGAATGGTTACTAAACGGCCTTCAAAGGTTCGGATGCGTGTGCTGCGGATACCGACCTCTTCCACGATTCCTTCGTGCGAGTCAATCTTTATCCAATCGTTGATGGTGAAGGGCTGGTCTACAAATATGGTAATGCCACCAAACAGGTTTGCAACGGTATCTTGTGCTGCCAACGCCAACGCTAGACCACCAATTCCCAGCCCAGCAATAAGAGCGCCCACATCATAGCCAGCGTTGTTTAGCCCAACAATAACGGCAAGAATCCAAACGGCAGCATGAATTCCTTTGCGCAAAACAGGAAGAAGTTGGTCATCGAGGTCGCTTTCAGATTTCTCGATTATCGGAACCAAGTATTCTTCAATAATCGCATCAATAACACGGTTAACAAGCCATGCGACATTGAAGATAATGAGCAGATAATAAATCCTATTTATCCAAACATGACCAACATCTGGAAGATGGAGCGAATCGAGCCCGTACCAAATACCAAGAATGGCAATGGCGAAAGAGAGCGGCTCTTCAACCATATCGATAACAATGTCGTCTAAATTAGTCTTGGTGCGGGCAGTGAACTTCTTTACAAAATTTGAGGAAAACCAGAACAGGACTTTACCTAGCAATACGCTGCCAAGAATAATAGCTAGAGCCAATAGCCATTCGCCAATTGTATTCCAATAAAACTCTTTGTACAGAAAATCCATTTTTTTTGAATGCGAAGCGGTCGATAGTCCAAAGACCATTGTCCATGGACTATCGACTTTTAAAATCAATTCAACTTGGCAAGTGCAGCCAATGCCTTATCGTAATCAGGTTCGTAAGTGATGTCTTCTACCAACTCCACATAATGAATCTTGTTTTCTTTATCAAGCACAAAAACGGCACGGGCTAAAAGATTTTTTAGCGGACTGTTCACCATTTCCAAGTTGTATTCGTTGGAGAAATCTCCGTAACGGAAATCCGAAACGGCTTTCACGTTTTCAATTCCTTCTGCTGCGCAGAATCTTTTTAAAGCGAATGGAAGATCTTTGGTAACCGCAAGGCAAACCACGTTTTCCATTTTACTTACAGACTCATTGAACTTCTTGGTTTCCATCGCACAAATACCTGTGTCTACACTTGGCATTGATAGGATAATCTTATTCAAACCTTCTAGGTCGTAAAGACTTTTCTCGTTCATATCGGCCTGTACGTATGTAAAATCGGGAGCAATTTCGCCCACTTCAGGAATGTATCCTTTCAACAATACGAGACTGCCTTTTAGCTTAACTGTTTCTTTTCCTTCTGACATGAATTGTGTTTTTTAATTAAGCGCGAAATTAGAAATTTGATATGAACCGATCAGGTGTATATTCGTATCTCTTAACCAAGAAACCATGAAATTCTTAAAGGCCTTTTTGGTCGTTCTCCTATTAATAGTTTCGGTGCTGCTGCTTATTGGTGTGTTTGTGCCAGAGGTAGACGACCAGTTTGAAATCAAAATTGACCGCCCAGTTATTCAGGTTTATGCAGCAATGGCCAACCTCCAACGCGCTCCAGAATGGGTTGTTGGATTAGATAGTGTTGTACAAGTCAGTGGGTTTCTTGCCATGCCGGGAAGCACGTTTAAACTGTATTATTCTGGTAAAGAGACCAGCACTGTGTACGAAATGGAAGTGACCGAAATGGTGCCGTTGGAGTCTGTAAAATTCAAGTTGACTAATGATGAATTTGAGTTCGATGTATCGGTAAACTACGAGCGTGATGGTTTGTCAACTGACCTTGATGTTTATGTTCAAATGAAGGGTAAAGGACTGCTATCGCGGTCGTTTTTGCCTTTGATGAAAACAGCAATTATGGATGTTGGCAAAGAGAACTTTGAAGCACTGAAAAAACTTCAAGAAAGTTAAGTGAAGGTGTTATATGTTGGTTCGGGTGCTGTCAATATGTGTTTGGCAGGTTGGATGCACACAGGTTTAAGGAGTACTTCGTTCTTGGTTCGAACGGCAGATAATGAACTTGTTCAAAGTCAATCGTTTAAGTGTAGGCTTCCTGGAAACAAAAATGAACGCGTTTATCCGTGCAAGGCATTTGCCACGCTCGAAGGGCAAGAAAGGCCCAGTCTGATTGTATTCGGTGTAAAAAGTTATTCGCTCGAATCGGCTGTAGATAGAGTAATTGAGGCATTTGGCAACCAAATTCCAGTGATGTCCGTGCTTAATGGAGTTGGTCATGTAGAATTGCTAACGGCCAAATTTCCGAACGTATTGTTTGCAACCATTGTGTTTAACTCTTACCGGGTTTCTCAAACATCTGCGGTTGCCGTTGGCGGATCGCTCGGGCTTTCATCATGGGGACCAGACACGAAAATTCGCGATGCCGTGTATAAGATTTTGGTTGCAAAAACCAACACGAAATTGCTGAAAAGCCCAACAGATGCGGCCCATTCCAAGTTGGTCATTAATTTAGGAAACGCACTTCTTACCATTGTTGGATTTCATAATAATAGATACCGAGAATTGGATGTATTACAAACTATTACGGCCAAAATTTTGTGGGAAGGCGTTCAAGTAATGAAAAAGCATGGGGTGAAGGAAGCTCGCTTGCCCGGAATGCCAACGTGGACATTGCTTTGGTTGAGTAAAAACCTGCCTACGTTCATCACACTTCCAATTTTTGAAAAGAAGTTGAAATCAAATTCCATAAATAGTATGGCGCAGGATATTCAACGAGGCTCTTTCAATACCGAGTTGGAAGATATTAATGGTTATCTGGTTAGGTTGGCTGATAAGTTGGGTTTAGAAATTCCTTACAACCGCGCACTTTATCATCTATTCAAAGAGTGGATGGTAGAAGGCGGTCAGCCAATAACGCCTTCAGATTTATTGTCTCGAATCAACTCCTTCTCAAGCCGATAGTGTAAGTGGTCGGTAAGAACGGCCAAGCCTTTGTCAAACGTGATGTTATTGGTAACGATGATGTGCGAATCATCTCGGTAAGGCTTCAAAAATTTCTTGTACGAAGGCATTACGTGATTTTCCCACTGATAGCGTACTACAGCTTCAGGATAACCGCGTTCATCACGGTCGCGCTTTATTCTGCGTTCTAACTTTATCTCTTCCCTAACATCTAAATAAACTCGCAAATCAAGCAGTTTTCTAATCTCATGATAATGAAACACAAACAGCCCTTCAACCACCAGAATCTTGGCTGGATTGACTCGAATGTTCTTTGGAGTAGCTCCCTGATTGTTAAAGCAATATTCAACAATATTGATGGGAGAACCCCTGAGAAGTGAATTCAAATCAGCTAGAAAAGCGTCCTTGTCAATGGAGGTTGGAAGGTCGTAGTTTACCTCGCCATTGTCGTCTAAAAGTTGCTGGTCTTGCGGTTTATAATAGTTGTCTTGTGAGATGATGCTGACACTTGCGGCAGGTAGGTTTTCCTTTAATTTTTGCAGGAACGAAGTTTTGCCCGATGCACTTCCACCTGCAATTCCAACCACATAATGCTTTTCGGCCATGGCTGCAAAAATAGATTCTTTAGGCCGCGTGCCGACATCAAATTTCAACCATCGCTGTATATTGCCGCTGTTTGAATAACTTCACTTACGCGCACGAATTGAGATTCATAAAAAACAGCATCCGAGCCGTTAACAACTCTGTATTTGAGGTACGAAGGGCGTATGACCATGGGCGAACGTCCCTTGTCCTTTCCCTTGTCCTTCGTCCCTCTTTTGAACACGTAACTATCCCTGCATAACATCAGCGAATAACATTCAAATGAGCGTCAATTTCAATACCGATTTCCTTCTTGATGTGAACGATTCGACAGGGTTGGGAGATTATCTCGTTAGAAATCATCGTCTCAATGAAGGCGAAAAACTAGAGCATTTGGAAGTTGCAGGAGACGGCAACATGAACATGGTCTTGCGTGCCATCACTAATCAACGGTCTTTTATTCTCAAGCAATCGCTGCCTTACGTGCATAGATTTCCGATGGTGAAGGCTTCAAGAGAAAGGATTTTAACGGAATTTGAGTTCTACGAAACGGTTAGAAAGAACGAATCCATCCGAAAACTCACGCCCGAAATGTTTTGGCTCGACAAAGAAAACTTCCTGCTGTGCATGGAAGATTTTGGTCGGTCTCAAGACTTCATTCACATCTATAAAAAGGGTCAGAATCTTGAGAAAAACGAGATGGCAGACGTGGCTCGCGTGGTTTCGGAATTGCATTTTGCATTTAAGTTTGAACCAAGTGATGTGATGATTCCGAATATGGAAATGCGCCTACTCAATCATGCCCATATTTTCGATTTACCTTTAAGCAATACCAATGGTTTTAATTTGGATGACGCGCTTTATGGACTGCAATCTGCCACTAAAAAGTTTAGAAACGACACAAGGTTGAAGAGTGCTTCCAAGGAATTGGGTGAGGTTTATCTGTCCAATACTGGAACGCGGCTACTTCATGGCGATTATTACCCCGGTAGTTGGCTCAAGACACCAAATGGTTTCAGAATGATTGACCCAGAATTCTGTTTTAAAGGCCCAGCTGAGTTTGAATTGGGAGTGGCCGTGGCGCATTTGAAAATGGCGCAGCAATCTGAGAGTTTGCTGAAAGATTTGTTCGTCTATTACCATTTCGATAGCAAATTTGACGGTTCGCTGTTTTCAAAGTTTGCAGGAATGGAGATGATGCGCAGAATGCTTGGTCTGGCGCAACTGCCGCTAGATCTTGATCTGAAAGAAAGGCTGGCACTGCTGGACGAAGCGTACGAACTTATCATCAACGGATGAGGTTTTTTACATTTCTCCTTTTTCTCCTTTTCTCTTTTTCCGCGCTTGCGCAAAAGCAAAGGGTTTGGATTGATACCGACATCATGATTGGCAAATTCCGAAGAGATGTGGATGACGGACTGGCATTGATACTAGCTCTTCAAGATTCGAATATTCAAATTGAAGGAATCAGCTTCGTGCATGGTGTAGATTATGCCGATAAAGTGACCGCCAAACTTCTCAATTGGTATGCACCGAATAGTGAAATCCCGACCTTCAAAGGTTCGGACGATAGCACTGGGTTTGGAAAAGAAACAGAAGCTGTAACGGCCATGATTGCTGCACTTGAAAAAGGCTCTCTTGCTATTTTGGCCCTCGGCCCAATGACCAATGTGGGAACTGTTCTCAGACTTAGACCTGATTTACATAAGAACATCACAGCCATTTCTTATTGTGCAGGCCGCAGACCAGGAATGTTGTTCAACCCAGGTTCTGGAAATGTGAAATTTGCTGATTACAATTTCGACCTTGATCCAGCATCATCTGCTGTTCTGTTAGAGACAGATATTCCTGTATTGCTTTCAGGATACGATTGTTCAGACAGCCTTTTTATCAGTTTGGATGATTTCAAACATTTGAAAAAAAGCAAAAACGAAGGCGACCGCTGGCTCTATCGTCAATTGAAAAGTTGGCATAGCCTGTGGCGCACCTTCATCGGTTCTAAAAAAGGTTTTATTCCGTTCGATTGCTCCACCGTTGGGGTGCTGTTTTATGCTGAGGAGTTCAATATCATTCCTAAAATTCCATCTTACATCAAAGTGGATGTGAAAGACACGAAGTTCACCGTCTCAACCCCCACAAAACCGTATTTCTATGTGGATGAAAATGGTAGTGGAAAGCAGGTTTCGTATTGTGACTACACAAAGGCGGAATTCAAAGTGCGTCTGCTGAAAGTGTTGGAACACCCGAACTATCGGTAAATTCTGCACGGTGAAAAGCAACAAAGAGTTCGTAACTTTGAGTTCATCAAAAGTCGAAATGAAATCTGTTAATGTTCAACTATCGGATCTGGAGTTCAAGCAACTCGGACCAAAGAAAATCAGCAAGTACAATTTGAAGCAATGCGTGCAACTTTCTGAAAATCGGGGTCTTTCGAAAATGATCATGGAGGAAATTAACGCAGAAATCCGAGCAGAACGAAATGCCCCGCCTAATTCTTGAAACAAATGTTCTTGTTTTCGCACTTATTCAGAAGAGTCTTCGAGGTCTTGATTTGAGATTTATTCTTCCTTTTATTTTTTTGGTTCTTGGTTTCAAGTCATTCGCTGGTTCTCTAGACGGAATGGTAACGGACGAAGAGGGCGTGCCTGTCCCATTCGTGACTGTTTATATTGAAGGAACCACCATTGGCACAACCACCAATTCCGAAGGCAATTATCATATTGATTTAAAGGATGGTTTCCACACCATTGTGTTCAGATATGTGGGTTACAGAACCGAGGTGAAAGGAGTAACTGTTTCTGGTCAAGCGCAATTGGATGTGGTTTTGAAACGAGTGGTTTTTCAATTGGGAGAGGCACAGGTTGATGGCAATGAAGATCCCGCTTACCGCATCATGCGACTGGCGCGTTCGCGAAGAAAATTCTACCAGAAACAGGTGCGCGAATACTCTTGTAAAGTGTATGTAAAAGGTGTCAATCAAGTTAAAAATCTGCCTAAGCGAATCCTGGGCCGTTCGTTAGACATCAGCGGATTGGATGAGACAAGAAGTGGAATTGTTTATCTCTCAGAAAGTCTTTCAGAGTTCCATTACAAAGAGCCGGAAAAGACCAAAGAGCGCGTTATCGCCTCAAAAGTGAGCGGCAATTCGCAGGGCTTTACTTGGAACAACGCAACCAGCATCAACTTCAATTTCTACGATCGTTCGTATGATTTGGAAGGTTTGAGCGACCGTGATCTCATCTCGCCACTTTCGCCATCCGCCAATCTCTATTATCGTTACGTCTACCGTGGTTTTTATGTAGAAGATTCCATCATCGTAAACAAGATTGAACTGATTCCGAGAGTATCAGGTATTCCACTTTTTCAAGGGCATATTTTTATTCAAGAAAATACATGGAGAATTCATGGAGCCGATATTTTTATTGGTTCTGAAGCGGGAATTGATTTCGTTGATACGGTGAGGATGAAAGTTGATTTTTTCCCAATTACCAAAGACCTTTGGATGAAAAGTAACATGAGCTTCGATTTCGCCTTCAACGTCAAACTATTTAAAGTGAAAGGTTGGGGAACCTTTACAAGCGTGTTTTCGGATTACAGCATAAGAAGCTATGTGAGGGACACCACATTAATTGACCGCTACGCAAAGGTGGACGAGCCAAGCGATGAAGCGGACGAAAAGACCGAGAAAGACCTAAAAACCTCCAAAACCGCTACTGTCGGAGCCGATGCCACCAAGTTTGATTTCAAAAATTGGGATAAAGGCCCGATGATAAAAGTGGAGTCGGAAGCCAACGAAAAGGATGAGGCTTTCTGGGAAGAAATCAGAACTGTTCCGCTAACCGCGTTGGAGCGTAAGGATTACGTGCGCAAGGATAGCATTGAGGTTGTCAAAGAATCTCCAGCTTATAAAGATTCTATAGATGCTAAGAATAACAAGTTTGGAGTCAGAAATTTGTTGTATGGCTACGAATACCAAAATAGTGCGAAGCGTTTTTCCATCGATTTTCAATCTCCATTTACTGCCGTGCATTACAACACGGTAGAAGGTTATTTAATTGATTACAAGATTGAATTCTCAACATTTGACCGCGATAAGGGAACGAACTTCTCTGCTGCTTGGATTAATCGTTATGGATTTTATTCCGAAAAATACTACTCAAAAGCGCGTGTTTATTATCGTTTTAATCGCACCAATCGGATGTCTATACGTGCTGAGGGTGGTCATTACCTAGAGCAGTTTAATGCAGGTGCCATCGGCAATGTGATTAATTCACTTTATTCCGTCCTTCTCGAAGAGAATTACATGAAACTACAGCAACATTCTTTCGGGGAAGTTTCGTGGGCAGTGGAAGCGTTTAATGGTTTTCGTTTACAATTAGACGGATACTACGGTCAGCGCAGAGCACTCCAAAACGCCACCAATTTGGCTGGCACGCACGTAGATTATAAGGAAAAATATTTCTCATTAAACGAGCCTGGGAATGAAAGTATCGGCTACAACGACCCAGTTTTTGGCGATAATAACGCCTTGGTTTTGATGGTCGGCTTCAATTATCGACCCGGTCTAAAATATATGGAACGACCCAATGGAAAGATTGATCTCGGTACAAAATGGCCAGAATTTGGTTTCAATTATGAGAAGGGAATTGGAGGATTCGGTAAACTTGATGCGAACTACGACCTGCTTAAATTTCGTGTTTCAGATGACTATTCATTTGGCATGGTTGGTCGGTTTGAATGGGAAGCAAGCGCAGGTTGGTTTCCCAATCATGCGTTTGTTCCATTCATGAACTGGAAGCATTTCAACACGTCACAAGTGCACGTCACGTCAAGCGGACTGAACCGTTTCTTGGCCTTACCCTATTACGCAGCTAGCACGAACAATTATTATGTACAGATTCATGCGGAACATCATTTTAATGGATTTATCTTGAATAAAATTCCGCTCATCAAAAAATTGAAATGGCAAGTGGTTGCCGGTGTTCACTATTTGCATGAGCCAACCTATGGCAATTATTGGGAGGTAACTGCAGGAATTGAAAACATTTTCAAAATTATTAGGGTAGATTTTGTAGCTCCTTTCCGCGAAAACGATGTGCAGCAATTTGCCTTCCGTTTTCAACTCGGTTTTTGACCTTTCGTAGACAACCTGCTGGCTTCGTGCATGTCTGCATCGTGTAAATAATTCATTATCATATATCTTCGCACGCTTACAAAAATCAAGAATGAGAAATTTTTTACGCGTACTTGCATTTGGGTTGTTCAGTTTAATAACGCCTCACTCATACGCCCAACTTGTTGTTGACAACACATTGACGCCCACTCAAATGGTGGAAGACGTTCTTTTAGGACCAGGGGTAACAGCTTCTAATATTTCGTTCACAGGTGTAAGTGGCCAAAGCGGTTATTTCAACGGAAGTAATTCGAACATTGGGCTTGCCGAAGGTGTAATTCTTTCCAGTGGAAATGTGGTGACTGCAATTGGTCCGAACGACAACGGAGGTGCTGGAAATAACGTTGGATCTGCTGGAGATGACGACCTCGAATTGCTAAGTGGGGTGAATTCTTTTGATGCAGCTGTTCTTGAGTTCGATTTTGTTCCAACAGGCGATTCCATCGACTTTAGCTACGTTTTCGGTTCAGAAGAGTACAACGAATTCGTGTGCGGAACGGTTAATGATGTCTTCGGATTCTTCCTCAGTGGCCCCGGAATTGCCGGGCCTTATACCAACGGAGCAATAAATATTGCGTTGGTACCGGGAACAAATACGCCAGTTTCCATCAATACAGTGAATAACGGAACCGCTGGAATTTCAGGAATAGCTGCAACCTGTGCTGCTCTCGACCCCAATTGGGCCAGCTACAACATATATTTCGCGGGCAATCCCGGTGGTGCCACAATTCAGTACGATGGATTTACCGTAGTGCTTAGAGCAAAAGCAGCCGTTGAATGTGGAGAAACATATCACATCAAATTGGCTATATCTGATGGTGGCGATGGAATTTATGATTCGGGAGTTTTCCTTGAAGCGCGTAGCTTCCGGTCAAATATTGTAGAAGTTGAAATTGCAACTGCTTCAGGAAGCGTGGAAGATGGAGGAGGCTGGATTGTTGAAGGCTGTACGCCTGCAACTATTGAGTTTACGCGACCTTTTGAAAATGCCGATACGCTATTGGCCGTTCCAGTTTATCTGAGCGGGTCAGCCATTAACGGAGTTGATTTCTCAGGAGTACCAGACACGGTTTTCTTTGCAATAGGCGACACTTCAGTTTCAATTGAAATTCAAGCCTTGCAAGATGGTACGGTAGAGGTTGGTGATAGTATCGTCATCACCGTTTACACCATCAGCCTTTGTGGCGATACCATCATTTCTACTGGAACAATTCAAATTTTGGATGTAGGACCTCCGTATCCTGCCATGGCACCAGCTGATTTTGTTTGGTGTAACTCCGATTCCGTTCTATTGACAGCAACCGCCATGCTGGGAAATCCGCCTTACACATTTGAATGGAGCAATGGAGCGGTTGGAAATGCCATCTGGGTTCAGCCAAATTCCGATACTTCCTTCGTGGTTCAGGCAACTGATGCCTGTGGAACACCATCATTTACTGATGTTGTAAATATTGATTTCGTGATTACCACACTACAGACAAGTATGGATGTGACCCTTTCCTGCCCGGGAGATAATGCCACGCTAACCGCCATTGCGACCAATGGAATTCCGTCTTACAGTTATTCTTGGAGTTCGGGCCAGTCTAGCAGCACAATCACGGTTCAGCCTACTCAAACAACCGAGTATGTCATTTCTGTTACCGACAATTGCCCGCAAGGCTCAACCGTTAGAGATACGATTACAGTAACAGTTTTACCATACACAGCTGTTTCCGTTTCTGTAGCAGACACATCGGTTCTGTGTCCGGGAGATGCGGTTTCCATTTCATCTGCGATTGCAAATGGAGCTTTTCCGTTTGATTATAGTTGGAGTAATGGCGCAACAGGCCCGAGCACCACGGCAAATCCAAATTCAACATCTGATTTGATACTTACCGTTACAGACCATTGTGGTTCGGTAGCAACCGATACCGCCACGGTGCTGGTGCCAGTTTACGCACCGTTGTCAGTTACTATTTTAAATGATGATTTACTACTAGGAGATACCATTACCATCTGCGAATTTTGGTCGGATACGTTGGCCTTGGCGGTAACTGGTGGACTTTCTCCATATGCCTATTCTTGGAATGGCATGTTAATTGAAAGTTCGCTGACAAACGATTCTGTGATAGTATCAGCCCCGTACGAACTTGCACCCGATTCATCCATTGTTGGAGTTTATTCCGTGATGGTTACTGATCAATGTATGGAAGATGCCACATCAGAAGTGATTGTTCAGGCCATCAGCTGCGACATCATTCAGCCAAACGTATTCAATCCGAATTCTGATTTTCAAGGAGGAGCAGATATATGTGGCAACGTTCCTCAGAATAACGTGTTTAACCTGCCATGTTTGAATCTATACCCTGGAAACACAATGACCATTTTTGATCGTTGGGGAAGAAAATGTTACAAGACAGATGATTACCATCTCAATCCGTGGGATGGTGGAAATCAATCAACAGGAACATATTTCTATGTTTGTGAGTTGCCAAATGGTAAGGAAGCAGCGAAAGGATATTTTCAATTAATAAGATAAAGAAGCATGAAAAAGGCATTATTCCCTGTTATAGTGATATTCTCATTCGTAGGATTGAGTTTGACATCGTGTGAGTTAATTGAAGAATTTCTGAGTTCAGGAGATGCAAGTGCAGCGCTCAAAGAGGCATTACGGGTTGGTTCAGATACTGCAGTAACCAGCGGCAGCAAGCTTGATGGTTATTTTGCCAATCAGGCGATAAAAATTCTGCTTCCGCCCGAAGCGCAGACCATTGTGACTGTCATCAATCAGGTTCCAGGAGTTGGGCCCGCATTGGTAGATGAGGTTGTTCTCAAATTGAATAGAGCAGCAGAAGATGCAGCACCTCAGGCACTTGATATTCTTGTGAATGCAATCACAAATATCACCATTACTGATGCCATCGGAATTGTGAACGGGGAGAATGATGCAGCGACCAAATACCTCAGAACCGCCACTCAAACAGAAATTGCCGGGCTTTTCCACCCTCACATCGAAACTTCGCTGGAGACCGTGGGAGCTCAAACAGCTTGGGGAACACTCACCACCAATTACAATTCGGTTGCTCCATTCCTAGGACAACCACAAGTGAACACAGATCTTGCAGATTACACCACGAACAAAGCCTTGGACGGACTATTTATTCTCGTAGCTGAGGAAGAAGGCAAAATCAGAGAGGATCCTGCTCATCGTGTGAGCGAAATTCTACAACAAGTATTCGGAGCAAACTAAAAACTAAATCAAACAAGCAACTACACTAATGAAAAACCTAGTCTTAGCATTTGTGGCATTGGCCATTGCGCTTCCAACCTTCGCGCAGAAGAAATTTGAAGGAACAATCGTTTTCGGACTTGAATATCAAGATCTTCCAGCAGAAATGGCTGCCATGTCGGCCATGTTGCCAGATGAAATGACCACTCAAATTAAAGGTGATAAAACGCGATTGGAGCAATCTCTCGGTATGGGAATGAGCCAAGTAACCATCACTGATATGAAGAAAGGTTCTGGAACACTTCTAATGAACATGATGGGCAAGAAAATGGCCGTTGAAATGTCTAAAGACGACTTGAAGGATATGGATAAGAAGAGTGATAAAAAGCCTGAGTTCAAGTATGTGGAGGGAACTAAGAAAATTGCTGGTTACGAATGCAAAAAAGCACTGATGGTAGTTGATAGCGTTGGTGAAATAGAAATCTATTATACCGAAGATCTTCCTGCAGGAGCAAACAAGCAGTTTGAAGGCTTGAAAGGTTTTCCGTTAGAATACACCATCGACAGCGGACAGTTTAAAATGAAAATGACTGCCAAAACGGTGAAGGCAGAAAACTTGGGCACTGATCTTTTTGCTATTCCTGATGGTTACGATAAAATGACGTTTGAAGAATTCAAAACTGCCATGGGCGGCATGATGGGAGGATAGTCTCGCATGGGATTGAAAAACAGTAAAAGCACTCTTCGGAGTGCTTTTTTTTGACCATATTTTGTTCTTTAATGAGTAGGGAATAAAACGCACCTTTGCTACTGATGAAATTTTCCGAACTGAATCTGCACGATAGCCTCATGGAAGGTTTGGATGCAATGGGCTTTGAAGAAGCCACCCCGATACAAATACAGGCCATTCCACCGCTTATTGCGGGAAGAGACATTGTAGGCTGTGCGCAAACCGGAACTGGCAAGACCGCTGCTTTTCTGATTCCTGTTATTGAACATGTGTTGAAAAGTAAGAATACAGGCGTCAAAGCCTTAGTAATTGCACCAACACGCGAACTGGCCATACAGATTGATCAACAGCTTCAAGGTTTGGGCTATTTCGGAGGCGTTTCTTCCATTGCCATTTATGGCGGAAAGGATGGAACATCTTGGGATTTTGAAAAGTCATCATTGCAGGGTGGGGCAGATGTCATCATTTGCACGCCTGGTCGTCTCATGGCTCATATGGGATTTGATTACGTGAATTTCAGCAAGTTGGAATGTCTTATTTTGGACGAGGCTGACCGCATGTTAGACATGGGATTTCATGATGATATTATGAAGATTGTTGAGTTGACGCCATCCACACGTCAGACCATGCTTTTCTCGGCAACAATGCCTCCAAAGATTCGTAAGCTGGGAGAAAAGCTTCTCAATAATCCAATCAGCGTTGAAATTGCCATTTCCAAACCTTCTGAGAATATCAAGCAGTTGGCCTATATGGTACATGACGAGCAGAAGGATAAGTTGCTCGAAATTTTGATGGCTGAACGCAATGTGCAGAGTTGCATCATCTTCTGTTCGCGTAAATCTGCAGTTAAATCTGTCAACAAAACCCTACAGAAAAAAGGCTGGAAATCACGAGCCATTTCTTCTGACCTTGAACAGGCAGAAAGGGAAGAAGTGCTATCTGGTTTCAGAAACAAGAAATACAATTTCCTTGTGGCAACGGATGTGCTTTCGAGAGGAATTGATATTGACAGTATTGAAATTGTGGTCAATTACGAAGTGCCGAAAGATGCTGAGGATTATGTTCACCGAATTGGTCGAACTGCAAGAGCTGGAGCATCAGGAGTTGCCATTACTTTCATCAATGGATATGATGTAAATGGCTTTGCCGACATCGAAAAACTCATTGAACGTGTAATTGAAAAACCACCATTGCCAGCACAGCTTGGCGAAGGGCCAACTTACAATCCGGGTGAAAAAAGCAGCAAGGCTGGTCGTGGCGGACGTCCTGGTGGAGGTGGCGGAAAACCGCGTTTTGACAACAAAAGCGGAAGTGATGGAAAGAAACGTCCATCCAATTCAAAGTGGAAGAAGCGCAAGAAGAGTGGAGGTTCTGGAGGTGGTGCTCCAAGCGCGAATTCAAGTCCGAGCTAAGGAGTGTTGCTGAACTTGTTTCAGCATCTATTTTCAGACCCTGAATCCGCCTTAGGCGAATTTTTTGTTTCACAACACTATTAGTTTACGCCAAATGCGTAAACGTGCAACTGATTCTTAAACAAACAATCCGATATGAACTGGCACATAAAGGAAACAATCAAATGAAAACTGAAGAAAGGATTGATTGAGTGAAGTTGCTTGTTCAGTATTTGAGTAAGACGGGCTATACGAGAAACCTTTGAGCGAAGCGAAACCTCAGGCTTACATCAATTATTCAAATACAACTGCCCTTTATTCACAATCCCCACAGCAAGCCCCGTCATTTCCTTGCCAATAAGTGGAGAATTTTTCGAGAGGCTCTTGATGTCTTTTTTCTCGTAAATCCATTTGAGAGATGGCGTAAAAATGGTGATTTCGGCCTTGTTTCCCTCTTTAATTGTTGGAGTTTCGAGATTCAGAACCTTGCGCGGACCAGTTGTAAATCGTTTGATGATTTCTTCCAGTTTCATCTTGCCCGAAAGTGCTTCCAACGCAGTTGAGAAAGCTGTTTCCAATGCAATAATTCCTGCTTCCGCAATGCTGAACTCAGAGAATTTCGCTTCAATTTCGCAGGGTTCGTGGTCCGAAATAATAGAATCAATCGTTCCGTCTGCAATCCCAGCAATCAAGGCTTCAATGTGTTTCGTGCTTCTGAAAGGCGGCACAACTTTATAATTCGGTTCGAAGTCGACAAGAGTTGTATCCGTTATAGAAAGGTGATGTGCTGGCACGCTTGCAGTTACTTTCAATCCTTTGGCTTTCGCTGCGCGGATAAGGTCAACCGAACCTAAGGTGGTGATGTGCGAGAAGTGAACCGCCACATCCGAGTATTCAGCCAAATAAAGGTCGCGTGCTACTACAATTTCCTCTGCCAGTGCTGGAATTCCCTTCAGACCAATGCTCGTATTCATCTCGCCTTCGTGCATCTGTCCGCCATTGGCTAGCAATGCATCCTGACAAAAAGTATAGAACGCCATGTTCAGATTTTTGCTGTAGAGAAATGCTAGATTCTGAAGTTTTGTGTTTGAAATGGTGTGCTTTCCGTTGCTCACTGCCACTGCGCCAGATGTCTGCATGTCAAACATTTCCGCCATTTCCTGTCCTTTCAAACCTTTGGTGATGGCACCGATTGGTAGCGCATCAACCACGTGGCCTTCGGCCTTCTTTAATAGATACTGAATGTCTGATTTGCTATCTACGACTGGGTCGGTTTGTGGCGAAACAGCCACTTTGGTAAAACCGCCTTGTGCAGCAGTGGTCAAACCAGATTCAATGTCTTCCTTGTATTCTTTTCCTGGATCGCCAAATGTGGCGTAAAGATCTACCCAACCTGTTGAAATGTGCAGGTCGTCTCCTTCAATCACTTCGTCAACTCCGTCCGGATCAAGGTCTTTTCCGATGGTTGTGAAAATGCCATCAGTAATGAGAACATCCGCAATTTTTCCATTGTGTTCGGAAGTTGGGTCGATGATTTTGGCAGCGCGTATGAGTAGTTGCATGGCTAAAGAATTCTAATCAAAACGGTTTCAAACAAAAGGCAGAGTAGGGCCAGAATGAGAAACAACCGCCAAAGCTGTTTACCATCGTGTAATTCCTGCACTTGATTCGCAAGCGATTCGGTGCTTCCTTCCACGATTTCAAGATTGGAAATCCCGAGGTCTTTCGCAAGTTGAACAAACTCCTCGGTTGTGAGGAAATTCATGTCGCTTTCAGCACGATTAAAGTTGAAACTTATTGGCTGAAGTGTATCACCTTTTTCGGAACGGAGGAGATAATGACCATCCGTTCTGATCTGATCATGAACGAAAACGCCATTTCCTTCTGCTCTCGCCACTCGTTCTGGAATGAATGAACCGTTGTTCTGAATGTTTGATATCTCCAACTTTTCTGAATTCCCTAATCGCGAACTGATTGGAATGAGCTCATCAGAACCGATAATCTCCGTGCTTACACTATTGGTTACGCTGTTTAAAGCGATGTTGTAAAACGCTGGAACAAACAGCGCGTGGCGATGGAAATTCGTCCAGCTATCGCGCAGCGGTGCTGAGAGCACGTAGCTGTTCCCCTTTTCTTTTTTATAGGAGGAAAGGAGTGGTTCGCCATTTGCCAAGGTCAGCAAGCGTTCGGAAGAAGCCGTTGTTCTTGTTGCTGTTCCGAAATGTTTACTCACCGCTGGAAGGTCAATTCGGTCTTCCCATTGCGTAAAAACGTTCTTGAAAACCTTGCTTTTCAGGTTTACACCTTCCACCTTCAGTTTTGAACTGTCTGACCTAGTAAACTGCTCTGCACCAATTGCCAACAGCAACTCATTAGTTGAACTAAATTCAGGTTTTTCGGAAGGAATGAAAAGCAAACTTCCGCCTGCAGAAACGAATTTCATCAACTCCTGAATCATTCCCGAAGAGAAATTCGAAACCTCATTGAGTATGACTAAATCGGTAGTGCTGAGTGCCGAATAATCCAGTGCACCATCCGAAACCTGAGTTACGGTGAAGTTCGGTTCAGAGTCGAAAAGCTTGGCAGCTGCGTTGGATGCGGATTGGCCGTTCACACTCAGAATGCTAATGGCATTTGCCAAGTTGAACGACAAATAATAATGGTCGTCATACGTAATGGGGTAATCCTGAATCGAGACCTCAGCCAATTGCAGTCCGTTGCCGGCATTGGTGAAATTTAACACCACATCTTCATAGGTTTTTGCCGAAATAGTGGTCGTCCCAACTGAGCGTTGCACTCCGTTCAGCGTCAGTTTTACGGAAAGGTTTTCAATGTCCTTTCCGCCAGCATTTCTGATTCTCACATTGAGGTTATCTGGTTGCAGCGGAAGGCGCGATGGCGAATCGAACCAGCAGCTATCGATGTAGATGTTCGACTCAACTTCTGATTGTACAGGAACGATGTAAATGCTTAATAATGAATCGACTGAGGACTCTTTTGGAGTTGATGTTTTGGTCTGTAAATCAGAAATGAAATAGAGGCTTGAAGGCGCCATCGCATCGAAAACCGAAGAAGCGCGCGAAACAACGTCATCAAAGTTTCTTACTTGTGGAGAAGATTGCACCGAGGCTACTTCATTCTTAAACTCTTCAAAAGATAGATTTCGGAAATGAGCAGCTGAGAAATCGTTGGTGAGTACGTGTAATTCCGCACCATTCGCGTAAGCAGAACCGACCTCAATCGCTTTGGCCTTTGCTTCTTCGAGCAGACTTCCTGCTTCTCCTTCGGCACTCATGCTAAATGAGTTGTCGATGTAAACCACCACCGAATTAGAAGCTGCCGTGGCCTTGTTTCCTGTTGGAATAACGGGTCGTGCAAACGCCATTACTAAAAAGATGATGGCTAAAATTCGCGAAAGCAGAATGAGCAGGTTCTTGAGTTTGTTCCTGCTTTTGGTCTCAATCTCAACATCTTTCAGAAAGCGAATGTCCGAGAAGTAAACCTTCTTGAACCTTCTGAAATTGAATAGATGAATAATGACGGGAACCGAAATTGCAGCGAGCGCAAACAGGAATTCGGGATAGGCGAAACTCATTAAAGCGCGAAGGTAATAAAATGGGGAAATGTAAAAGGTATTGGTCGGTAGATCCTGAACCATTGCAAAGTTCCGTAGGAACGCCATTATGGTAGCAGGATAGAACTAGATTTAAGCAAAGCCCCATGGGGGCGACACTTTCAATCAAAAAAGTCAAACACATATCTGTCGTCAAACGAAACATCGAACTTTTGTAGTAGGTCTAAATATTCCTCACGAAAACTTCGTTTGGCGTGATGTTTCTCTTGATTCAGGATATATTTAATCACATCGTCACGCTGCGATTTGGAATAAGAAAATGCTGAATAACCCTCCTGCCATTGAAAATGCCCCTTCATCAGGTCTCCATCATTTATCCATTTGGATGAGTTTGCTTTCAGGTCTCGCATCACATCTGAAATACTGATTGTCATCGGCAGTTCAAAAAAGACATGCACATGGTTTATCCAGCCGTTTATCGCTAAAGAATGGACGTTTTGGTTTTTTAGAATTCCGTGCATATAACGGAACAGTTGTGGTCGGATTTCGGAAGAGAGAAAGCTTTTTCTGCCTTTGACTGCAAAAACGCAATGGATATTAACTTGAGAATAGGTATTTGCCATACTACGAATATATGCTTTCAGCATAGAAATGGTGTCGCCCCTCTGGGGCTGAAATATCTGGGTGCATCGCGGTTGCTACCATAATTGCGCCCCGATGGGGCTGGGCAGATTCCTAATTGTGCGGTTTTATAGTGGAAAGAATCTTAGGCCACGTAAAGTTCCGTAGGAACGTCATTATGGTAGCAGAATAGAGCTAGATTTAAGCAAAGCCCCATCGGGGCGACACCTCCGAATTTCTCCCCTTTGGGGGAGTTAGAGGGCCGTTTAGGCGGGGTATTCCATCCTCACATGATAAATATTCAGCAGTTTTTTCTTGAAAATGGCGCGCACTTCCGTGATGTCGCGCAGTGTGATGTTGGCGCTATCAAACTGACCTTCATTGAACTGACGGTCGATGATGGAGTCTACCAATTTACCCACGGAATCGGTGGTGTATGCAGGCAGGCTTCGGCTTGCAGCCTCTACGCTATCGGCCATCATTAGCACGGCCATTTCCTTTGTGAACGGTTTTGGCCCAGGATAACTGAAATGCTCCTTGTCCAGCTCGCCTTCTGGAAAATTGGAGAGATAGGATTTGTAGAAATACTGAACTGTTGATGTTCCGTGATGCGTGCGAATGAAGTCGATGAGTTGCTCTGGCAGACCGTTCTTCTTCGCCAATTCAATCCCTTTTATCACATGATTGATGATGATTTTGGCGCTTTCTTCAAACGAAAGATCATCGTGTGGATTAACACCTGTAACCTGATTTTCAATGAAATACATCGGGGCATACAGTTTTCCTACATCGTGATACAAAGCGCCAGTTCGTACCAAAAGTGCGTTGCCACCAATCTCGTAAATGGCGGTTTCTGCCAAGCTCGCTACTTGCAATGAGTGCTGGAACGTTCCAGGTGCTTCTGAAGCCATTTGGCGCAGTAACTTGTGATTGGTATTGTTCAGTTCCAGCAGCGTGACTTCAGAAATGAACCCAAACAACTTCTCGAACAAAAAGATGAGCGGGTAGGCCAGAAGTGTGAGTCCAACGCTGCCAGCAAACCACGCAAACATGGTCAGATCGATGTTCTTTATTTGGCCTTCTTGCATGATGGCAATGCTGAAATAACTTGCACAATACGTCACGAAAACGATCAGCATGGAAACGAACAACTGTGAACGATTCTGAAGACTGAGTAGCGAGAATATGGCAATGATGCCCGCAATTAATTGAAGAAACATGAATTCGAAGCCATTTGGTGCTTCAAATCCAACGATGATGAGTCCTACGATGTGAGCAAATAACGCAAGACGGCTATCGAAAAAGCTTCTTACGATGACGGGAAGCAAACAGAATGGAACGAGATAGAGATTGACGTTTGGAATGCGCTGCACCAAGCTGGAGGTCACAATCATTCCTAGTATCAACATCAACAGGAAGGTTAGCTGCCAGTTGTTCTGTGCGAGGTCGGTTCGGTACTTCACCATGAACATGTACAACATCATCAGTACAATGGCTACCATAATTATCTGCCCGAGCAGAATCAGCGAAAAACTGCCCGTTGACCCCAGCCGCGATTGATATTCTTTCCGAAGCGATTCGAGCACAAGAAACTTCTCGCCATCCACCATGTCGCCACGACCAATAACCATCAAACCTTGCGGTATCATTCCTCGGGTATAAGAAACCGAATTCAGTTCTTCATTCAGGTCGAGTTCTGTGGTTTCGGCATCGAATACTACGTTCTGAATCAGATTTTCTGAAAGGATATTCGCCACCAAATCCCCGTCAATTCCATTGTATGAATCGAGTTCCTTTTTGATTTTATCGTAGGCAGTTTGAACGGTATAAAACTGATTCAGATTGACCTGCGAGGCTAGGTTCCCTTTCAGCAGATAGACCAATTGGTCGTTGCTAACTTTCTCCAATTCTTCCGTCTTGCGAAGAATTCCCTTCGCATAAATGGAATTCAAAACCGACTCGCCAGCTTCGAGGTTCTTGTCTAGCTTTTTCAGAGATCGTGTGTTGCTCGAATCGGGTTTGAATGCAGTCACAAACTTGGAGCGAAAACCAGCGAGCGCCTTTGTCTTGGCCGACTCATCCAACATCAAATAGGTTTTGGCATTATCGCTGATTTGCTTGGTCTCGGCATCCAACTCGGCCTTTGGCTTTTCGATGGCAAAGTTGAACGGAGCAACCAAATCCTCATGACTCCACGGCCGTCCTTTCTGGTATTCGTATTTAAACTTGCCTTCTTTTGGCAATAGCATCACGATAATCACTCCTGTAATGATGAACAGCACTGCACGTTGCAACTTTTCGTGATTGTTGCGTATGTCGGAGAAAAAGCCTTGCATTTTTTGGTTAAATGTTACTGGTTATCTGTTATTAGGGGATGCGCTATTCATCATTTTCACATCCTAATAACCCATAACTATTTGCGATAGACAATTTACAATTTGCAATTTTCGATTGATGCTGAGCGAATAACCGTTAACCCAATAACCCAATAACCATTAACTCGATAACTAATAACTCAATTGAAGCCACTAAGCTAAGCGAATTATCGCCTTGGGAATAGGTCACACCAATGTCATTTTCCATGGATGATAAATCACTACTTTCGCACGCGATTGAACACGGTTATTGGTTATTTGTTATCAGTTATTAGGTGGTAAACCGTGCAAACAAATAACGAAAAACTATCAACCCAATAACCCAATAACGATTAACCCAGTAACCACGAATGAAAGAAGTATACATCGTATCAGCAGTCCGCACTCCAATGGGGAGTTTCAATGGAAAATTATCTTCTGTACCAGCACCAAAGTTGGGAGCAACAGCCATTAAAGGAGCGGTAACCGCAGCAGGAATTGACCCGAAAGAGGTTCAGGAAGTATTTATGGGAAACGTTTTGTCGGCCGGATTGGGACAAGCACCCGCACGTCAGGCGGCCATCTTTGCTGGTCTTTCAGATACGGTTCCTTGTACGACTGTTAATAAGGTTTGTGCTTCAGGAATGAAAGCCATCATGTTGGGAGCGCAGAGCATTATGCTTGGCGATAACGATGTGGTTGTTGCAGGTGGAATGGAAAACATGAGTGCGGTGCCGCATTATCTTCCTGGCTCACGTTTGGGAACGAAATATGGCAGCATCACCATGATTGATGGCCTCGCACACGATGGCCTTTGGGATGTATATAATGATTATGCAATGGGAATGGCCGCAGAGCTTTGCGCCACAGATTGCAAGATTACCCGTGAGGATCAGGATGCGTATGCCATCCAAAGCTACAAGCGATCAGCTGCAGCTTGGGAAGCCGGTGCTTTCAAGAATGAGATTGTGTCGGTTGAAGTGCCACAAAGACGAGGCGATGCCTTGGTTGTAGATACCGATGAGGAATTTACCAACGTTTTCATGGATAAAATCTCTGGATTGCGACCAGCATTTACGAAGGAAGGAACAGTAACAGCAGCAAATGCCTCTACCATGAATGATGGTGCAGCAGCGGTTGTGCTGATGAGCAAGGAGAAAGCAGATGCGTTGGGAATTAAGCCATTGGCAAAGATTACTTCGTTTGCTGATGCGGCCCAAGCGCCAGAATGGTTTACCACAGCACCATCTAAAGCATTGCCAAAAGCATTGGATAAGGCTGGTTGGTCAACTGATGATGTCGATCTATTTGAGATCAACGAAGCATTCTCAGTTGTGGCATTGGCCAATAACCAGATTATGAAACTAGATGCAAGTAAAGTGAACGTAAATGGAGGAGCCGTTTCTCTTGGTCATCCGCTTGGATGTTCGGGAGCGCGAATCATTGTTACCTTGGTTCATGCATTGAAGAATAAAGGATTGAAGAAAGGCGCGGCCGGTATTTGTAATGGTGGCGGTGGCGCAAGTGCCCTAACATTAGAAGTGATTTAGTAGAAGTTATTTCGGATAAGATGAATTTGCGATTGACAAGTAGTGATTATCGATTGGAGAAAGGTCTCGTAGCCAGTCCAAGTGCAAAACTCAGGTCGCAAATCGTAATTTGTCATTCATTTAATCGTAATTCAAGTGCCAACATACGGCATCTGTAATCTAAGCATTATCCCGTGTAGGGAAGAGCCCTCTGACAAGAGTCAGATGGTGACGCAACTTCTATTTGGAGAAAGCTTTGAGGTGCTTTCCACGCGCAATCAATGGCGCAAAATTCGCAATGGATTGGATGGCTACGAAAGCTGGATTGACGAAAAGCAATTTATTGAGATTGATAAAAATGCGTTTGAGGCACTGAACAAGAAATTGCCTGTTTGCGCTTCCGACCTTGTTCAACTGGTGAAGCACGCCCAATCGGGTTCCATGATTCCTATTGTGGCTGGCAGCTCTCTCCCGAATTATCATCAAGGAAATATTGCCTTTGGCGATGAATCGTACGAGTTTGATGGCGAGATTAACCATCCCGACCCAGACGAAGCGCGCAAGCAATTGGTAGAATTTGCCATGGTTTTTCGCAATGCACCGTACTTGTGGGGCGGACGTTCGCCTTTCGGTATCGATTGCTCTGGATTGATGCAGGTTCTTTATAAAATGGTGGGCATTCCATTGCAGCGCGATGCATGTCAGCAAGCGGAAGAAGGCTACACACTCAGTTTTGTGGAAGAAGCTGAACTAGGCGACCTTGCCTTCTTTGATAATGATGAAGGCCAAATTATTCACGTGGGTATGATGGTTGGACAGAACGCCATCATCCATGCAGCAGGAAAAGTGCGGGTTGATAAACTCGACCATCAAGGTATCTTCAATGTGGATAGTGGCAAATACACGCATAAACTGCGGTTGATTCGCAGGATTCTCGATTAGGAGCTTTTCTTTGTCTCCGTGAAATCGGTTATTATTCCGCTACTTCTTCTGTGTTCTTTGGCGTTCGGTCAACAACCGTCTCATTATCTTTTGGGCCAAACGGAGTTGGAGGGTATTGATATTTACGATTTGCATCACGCATCAAACGGAAGTTACCTGCTTGCCACCAGCAGCGGACTTATCCGATTTGACGGATACCGTTTTCAGAAGATGGCGTGCAGCAATATGTTGATGTCGTCTGTTTTTAATTTGGTGGAGGATAATAATGGAAACGTGTTCTGCAATAACCTGAGCGGACAGATATTTAAGTTAAATGAAGGTGCGTGCGAGCTGTTTGTAAACTTGGCCGATAGCTTGGTTTCTGCTGATATTACGTTGGCTATTGATGATAGAAATCGGTTAATCATTAGCTGCAAGCGTTTGCTAATGGCCGATGAACATGGAGTGCTTCATGTGCTTTCGAAATCGCCTGACTTCGGTCCGTTGGCGCGGTTGACTGATGGAAGTTTGAGCGTTTTTTTTCAGGCTAATCAATCTTTCTTCAGATGGAAAGACGGAGAACTTCAGGAAGAAGCGATTCAAATGACCAGACGCGATGGCGAATCTACAGCGCTGCTGTCGGTAAACGATAGCGTTTATGCCTATTACACCAACACATGCCACGTGTTTCGTTTTCGGGATGGGCGGATGGAGCAAATCTTCAATCCTTCCACTTTTTTGGGAAATGAGCACTTGTTTAAACTGCATGTTACAAGCAATGCGCTGTGGTTTACTTCCAGTTCGTTAGGCGTGTTACGGATTGATGCACAGTCTTGGCCGAGTATTGAAGGAGCATTCATTTTTCCGCGGACATTCATTTCTACAATACTTGAAGATGCCGAAGGAAACGTGCTGCTCGGAACGTTTGGACGGGGCATTATTGTCATTCCCAACGAAAGCACAGAAGACCTTGTGTTGCCTGCTATTGACGAAGATGTGATTTCGATTTCACAGGATGAAATGGGCACACTTTACTTTGGTACGCGTTCGGGAAAGCTGCTAGAGCGTTCACCTTATAGCGTTACAAAAACGGTGAGAAGTGCGCAGGTTAAGAGCATGGAAGCTCTTTTTTCTTTAGGTCAAAATCAACTATTGATTGGAGAGGCAAACGGGCTTGTTCTCAATCTGAAATCGGGCGAAGAAACCGCGCTGCCGGTGGGCTCCATCAAAGACCTCCAACGTATTTCAGAAAATGAATTTCTCATAGCATCTAATGGCGGTGCCTTCTTGTTTCATACTACATTGAAAACGGCAGAAAAGATTGCTGACTTAGAACTCAGGCATTATTGTATTGGTCATGATTCCAAAACAAAATCAATCTATTCTGGTACTTCCAAAGGTTTGTTGATTAGAGATAATGAAGGAAATGTGAAAACCGTGAAACTACACGGAAAAGATGTGATTGTTCGTGATTTTCTGTCGCTTCGCGAAATGGTTTATGTCGCCACTTCTGAGTATGGACTGCTTGTTTTTGAGAACGATTCGTTGATTGCAGAATGGAATGTGGAAAGCGGATTAGCCGCAAATCAACTCACCCAATTGACTGTTTATAATGAGCTTTTGGTGGTTGCCACCCTCAGCGGCATACAGCTGGTTGATGCTGAGGGTAAGGTGGTTCGCACCATCAATCAGGCAGATGGTTTGAATGCGCTGAAGATGCTTGACATGGAAGTGAAAGGCGATGAGCTATGGTTGGTGCATTCGGCAGGCGTTCAGAAAGTGATGTTGGACAACTTTAGGCCTTTCGATTTTGTGCCAACTACAACGCTCAAAAGCGTGCTTGTGAACGATAGTCTTTCTGTTTCCATCAATCAGCACGAATTCAGTCCTGAGCAACAAACATTCACGTTTGCATTGAGTACCAACAGTTTGCGCTACCGCAACGAAATTACCTATCGGTACCGTTTAGAAGGTGCGGAAAGCCAATGGCGAACGGCAAGTTTTACCGACAACGTAATAGAATACCGTTCGCTTTCTTCGGGAATGTACACCTTTCGCACAAAGTCCGTTTGTAGAGGAGTGGAGAGTGATGAGGTTACTTACACCTTCACTATTGCTACACCCTTCTACAAAGCATGGTGGTTCTACTTGCTGGTTTCGCTCGGGGTTATACTTCTGCTAATTCTCTGGTTTAGAAGGCGATTGAAAAGGCAGCAGTTCTTGGCGCAGCAGCAAAACGAGCTGAACGCATCTAAGCTCACCGCTATTCAAAGTCAGATGAACCCACATTTCATCTTCAATGCGCTCAATTCCATACAAAGTTTGGTGCTCAAAGGCGATGTAGATAATTCTTACACCTACATCACCAAATTCGCCAATTTGGTTAGGCGAACACTCAATTATTCAGACAAGGAGTTTATTGATTTTAGCGAAGAAATCAAGCTGATTGAGCTGTACTTAACCTTAGAACAATTGCGCTTTAAGGAGGATTTTGAGTACACTATCAATACAAACAATATTGATGATGTGATGATTCCGCCCATGCTCATCCAGCCATTCATTGAGAATGCGTTGGTGCACGGGCTACTGCATCGCAGCGGTTCTAAGCGCATTCAACTCGACTTCCAATTGGATGATGTGCTCATTTGCACCATCACCGATAATGGCGTGGGAAGAGCCAAGGCCAAAGCCATTAAAGATCGGCAGCGCACCAATCATGAATCATTCTCTGTGAATGCCATTCGCACACGATTTGAAATATTGCAGCGCTACCATAAAGGCTCATTGGGTTTTACGTACGAAGACCTCATGCAAAATGCCGAACCAACCGGGACGAGTGTTGTGCTTCGTATTCCTGTTAAAAGGAAGTTTTGATATTTTATGTGTCTATTCTTATGGCCTGATACATAGAAAGATGAGAACGAAATATATTTCTTTTCATCAACGTAGTTTGAGTTAGATTAAGCTGTAAATTCGTAACCCTTGTGTAAGGTTAATCTATGTGGTTATGAAGGAATATTTAACGCTTTCGGAAGCTTCCGAGTTAATAGGAAAGAGTAAGGAAACTCTCAGACGTTGGGATAGAGATGGAAAGCTGTCCGCAGTTCGGGAACCTATGAGTAATTATCGGGTCTATAGACGCGAGCAGGTCCAAAGTTTGTTTTCTGATTTTTTTGACAGGAACGTGGAAGATGTCAAATCGAATTTTGTCGAGCCCGGCAATGATTACTCAGTTTTGGAATTGTTCGCTGGAGCAGGAGGGTTGGCTGTAGGGATGGAAAAGGCAGGTTTGAAATGCGTTGCACTAAATGAGATTGATAAATGGGCCTGCCAGACCTTGAGAATGAACCGTCCAAGTTGGAATGTGCTGGAAGGAGATGTAAAGACATTTGATTTTTTAGATTATCGGGATAAAGTTGATGTCGTTACTGGTGGATTCCCTTGCCAAGCATTTAGCTACGCAGGAAAAAAGTTAGGTCTTGCCGATGCACGGGGGACTTTATTCTATGAGTTTGCCCGAGTTGTTAAACAAGTGAATCCTCCAATTTGTATCGGAGAAAACGTTCGTGGTCTACTAAGTCACGAAAACGGAAAAACTTTGCACGGAATGATTTCAATTTTGGATGAGATTGGCTACCAGGTCGTTCCTGTACAGGTATTAAAGGCTATCAATTACAGAGTGCCGCAGAAAAGAGAACGTTTGATTTTAGTGGGAATACGAAAAGATATTAATGTTCGATATGAATACCCGAAGCCGTATAGAAAAGTGTATAATTTGGAAGATGCCTTAAAAAAGGGGGAATTATTTGATGCCAATGTGCCAAAGTCAACTGGTGCAAAATATCCTCAGAGTAAAAAAGACGTTTTAGATCTTGTTCCACCAAAAGGTTATTGGCGAGATCTTCCGTTGGAAATTCAAAAGGAATTCATGGGAGGAAGCTTTCATTTGGGAGGAGGAAAGACAGGAATCGCAAGACGTATTGGTTGGGATGAGCCTTGTCTTACATTGACCTGTAGTCCTGCTCAAAAACAAACGGAGCGGTGTCACCCTGAAGAAACCAGGCCGTTTACTGTTCGGGAATATGCTAGAATCCAGACGTTTCCAGACAACTGGAAATTTGAAGGGTCAATGGCTCAACAGTATAAGCAAATCGGGAATGCGGTTCCAGTAAATCTTGGAACCGAAGTAGGCTATTCCATTGTCAATTTTCTTAACGAATTCTATGATTCGAAAGGGAAGGAACTTACCTGACTATTTGTATTTCACTTCAATTTCCTTGGCTAAAGTCTGTATCGTTTTTTCAACCACCTTGCTAGCATCGACTTCTAAAGCAACTTCACCAATTGCATTGATTAGTTCAAAATAGAAATCATCTTTTCCAGTAAGTCTATGCCAGAAATCCTTTCCGATAATAACAGGATAAGTATTTCCGATTCTTTTATAGTGAGAACTAAGTTCAGATTCTTCTCCATAAACGACCCCAACAATTAAATCGTCAATTCCAACATTCAAATTATTGGTTCGGGCTAGGGTTCTGACACCATTGAAATGATTAATGATGGTGGTCACATCGTCATGATTTATCGTATTGGGGCCTGCTTTTAACTGGCAATACTTCTTGCGTCCATCAACGGCATCTATAAACTCAACATCAATTCCCTGTGTGGTGGATCCCAACCCTTGAAATAGGGAGCTAATCAGACTTTGAATCTTCATTCCAAAAGAGGTATTTATTGAAGAACCAAGAATCCTAGGTAATACGAGGGCCTTGGCAATACTTTCAGCGTTGTCATTACCAGTTAGAAAATTGGCTAGGTATTTAAATAGAAATGGGTTTACGTTGTATTCTGATAGTTTGCTTGCTCTTTTGCAAGCTCCATTTATGTGACTTTGAACAATTTCGTTTCTGAAAAATGTTTTAGCATTTTCAATGATTTGTCTCCGTTGTTTATTGTCCATTTAGCATGTTTTTGCGTGCTAAAAGTAGTAATGTCTAAGGTTAAGAAGTGGAAACTCCTTTTAGAGATAAGTCATCCATTCCTAAACAATTCTGTTTGTTCATGAAACGGAACGGGTCTTAACTTCATAACTGATTACATTCGCCTCAATGAGCAAGCAAATCACGGCCATTATAGTGGATGATGAGGAAAGTGCGCGCAGCATTCTAAAAAGTTTGCTGGAACGGTTCTGTCCGCAGGTGAAAGTGCTGGGAAGCTATGCTAACGCAGAAGCTGCGGTTCACAGCATCCATTCGCTCAAACCGCAGTTGGTCTTTTTGGACATTGAAATGCCCAACTACTCAGGCTTTGAGATTGTCAACTTCTTCGAGAAGGTAGAATTTGAGATGGTGTTCATTACCGCTTACGACAAATATGCCATCCGCGCATTTGAAGTATCGGCAGTCGACTACCTGCTCAAACCTATCGATATTGATAGACTGAAAGAAGCTGTAGAACGTGTAGAAAAGCGAGTGGGGCAGGCGAGTAGTGTGGATCAACAACTGCTTTCAGAAAGTCTTCAAAGCAAAGAGATAAGTCGTATTTCGGTTTCCATCAAAGGATACCAGACCATTTTGGAAGTGGCAGATATTGTGGCCATTGAAGCCAATGAAAGTTACAGCCATTTGCACATGTCCGATGGAAACGTACACCTCATAAGCAAGAATCTCAAGCATTTCGAAATGCTGCTGGCAGAAAACCCTCGTTTCTTCCGCACCCACAAGTCGTGGATCATCAACTTGGACAGCATGGAGAAATACCAACGAAGCTCAGGCGACATCATCCTCAACGGTGGGCTTATTGCCAAACTATCCAAGTATCGCAAAGAGGAGTTTGAGAGTGTGGTGAAGTAGTCGATAGTCCACAGACCGCAGACCACGGACTATGGTCTATCGACCATTCCTGAACCCAATTGTCCGTTCCTAAACGATAATTGACCGCGCCATCTAGGAGGGATACGTTTGCGGTTCATCATACAATCTATCATACATGAAAAAGATTTTACTCTCGGTGGTATTTGCCACCATTTCAATTATGCAGGGATTTTCGCAGTGCGGAACCCCCGTAAATTCAATCAGTGAAGATTTCAATGGTACTTTTCCCGCCTGTTGGTACACGAGTACTGTGTCTCATGTCTCACAATTCCTGTCTTTTAATACTGGATTTGCTAACGATGAATGGATAGTTCTTCCGTTGGTTGACAATGCCAATGGAGTTCTTGAGTTTGATGCACTTAATGCCACTAATAGTCAAGCTGGCCCAGGTAACTTTCAGTTTGGGGTAACTTCTGTATCTGGACCAACTTCTATGGCCAACTTTGAGTTGGTTGAGGCCTTGGACATATACTATGCTAGTTCCGGTGGGTCACTTATTTACACCCATCATGTAATTGACTTTTCTGGTTATACAGGAACAGGACAGTACATCGTGATGTGGATGAGTGGAGCGGTTAGCCGCGAAATGCGCATCGACAACATAACGTATCAAAGTGCTTGTTTCAGCCAGTCTGTAACAGCTTTAGCGCAAGATATCACCGTTCAATTGAATGAATATGGTAATGCTAACGTCAATCCGAGCGTTGTAGACAATGGTTCTACTTCTGATTGTGGAATACCTTTGCTTTCCCTGTCTCAAACGCAATTCGATTGTAGCGATGCAGGAGTCAATCAAGTTATGTTTACTGCTGATGATGGCTCGGGACATATCGAATCAATCCCCGTAAACATCACCGTTGTTCCTCTTATTGATGATGAAACAGTATCAGCCGCAGAAACTAACCTATGTACCAACGGCTCAACCACCATCACCACAGGAAGTTCCAATACTGGTATCTCTTACTATTTAAGGAATGATGCCGACAACTCGATTGTGGCTGGCCCGCTTTCAGGAACAGGTAATCCAGTAACGTTCAATACGGGTACAGTTTCATCCAATACTACATTCAATGTCTATGCAGATATTCCAACACCAACGCCATCGTATGCGGTTGATTTAGATGGTGTGAATGATTACATCACTGCTCCCATCAGTCCAACCTTCAATTACGAGCAAGGATTCACGTTTGAAGCAAGATTGAAATTAGCTACTGGCAGTTCTCGTGCCATCTTTTCAGCAGGCACCGCCAACACCAGCGACATCGAAATTTATGTTCAAGGCGGAAACAACCGAATGACCGTTGTGTATAATCGCGCCAGCCCAGGCTATGCCATTTCTGCTAAGGAATACAGCCTTGGGCCAGTAAACACATGGTTTCATTTGGCAGTTACCTATGATGGAACCAACACCAGACTTTATTATGACGGGGTTGAGCAATTTCCATTGTCTAATGGTTCGGGTGCACTATTGCACAAGACATCGGGTGCGCAGTTCGATTTCGGTTTTATGCGAAGCGAAATTGGAAACGCTTGGGGCTTTGTCACACACCAAGGTTCATTTGATGAGATTCGACTTTGGAATGATGCACGGACTTTAGGAGAGATTCAAAGTTTGATGAATGAGTGTTCTGATGGTTCGGGTGCAGGTCTTGTTGCACTTTATCCATTAAATGATGGACCAGGGCTTGTTGCGGCCGATGTGGTTGGAGGAAACAACGGTACCTTGGTAAATATGGATGCGAATACAGACTGGGTTGCATCTCCATTTCCTTGCGGCTCTTCAGCAAGCGCATCATCAGCAGTTGACCTTGATGGCTCAAACGATTACATCAACGCAGCCGTACCTTCCTATTTCGATTATTCAGAAGGTTTCACTTTTGAAGCCAGATTGAAAGCCAATGCTGGCGGTTCACGAGCCATATTTTCGGCTGGCACTACCAGTACGAGCGATATTGAGGTCTATGTTCAAGGAACAACAAACAAGCTGGTAGTTGTATATAATCGTAACAGTCCAGGTTATGTGCTTGCTGCCAAAGAATATGCTGCCACACCTTTCAACACATGGTTCCACTTGGCAGTCACTTATGATGGCACTTCAACCAAAGTCTATTACAATGGCGTGGAGCAGAACGCTGTAGGAACAACCGTAGGCTCTGCTTTGCACAAGACAGCAGGTACCCAGTTCGATTTCGGTTTCATGCGAATTACTGGTATCGGCTTTATCACGCATTTAGGAGCGTTTGATGAGATTCGACTTTGGAATGATGCACGTACAGCTGCCGAGATTCTCGCCTCAAAGGACATTTGTTCTGACGGAACAGGAGACGGCCTCATCGCTGTATATCCTTTTAATGAAGGAAGTGGCACCATTGCGAATGACATAGTTGGTGGAAACCACGGTACACTAACCAACATGGATGCTGCGTCTGATTGGATTGCAGGCCCATTTGCGTGCAGCGTTGCTTCCAGTCCAACCTGCGTGCTGGAAATGACACAGACCGTAACTGTTACTGTAGGAGATGCACTTGCACCAGTTGCTGATGCCGTCAACCTTCCAACAATTAATGCCCAATGCGAAGTAACCTCGCTTTCGCCTCCAACAGCAACAGATGCATGCGCTGGAAGTGTTACTGGAACAACTAATGTTTCTCTTCCTATCTCAACAAATCAAACTATCACCTGGACGTACACGGATGGAACAAATTCGGTGACACAAAATCAGCAAGTGGTAATTGCCGATACGGAAGATCCTGTTGCCGATGTGGCCAACCTTCCTACGTTGAATGCTTATTGCCAAGTTGATGCACCAAGCCCACCAACAGCAACAGACAACTGTTCTGGAACGCTTACGGCAACAACAGATGCTACCTTCCCAATTCTAACAGACGGAGTCATTTCATGGACATGGATTGATGCAAGCGCAAACGAGGTTATTCAGAATCAAGATGTTGTGATTACCCCGATTGATGCAACAACTGCTGTAAACGGAGGAACCATCTCGTCAAATCAGCTAGGAGCTGTGTATCATTGGTTCGATTGCGATAACCCACTCTTTCCGCTAGATAATGATGACGATGGAGATTTCGTTCCAACCTTCTCAGGCAACTTTGCTGTTGAAGTAACTATAAACGGTTGTACCGAGACCTCTGATTGTGTGAACATGATGGTGACAGGAATAAACGAGAACGGAGCTGCTCAGTTGAACATATTCCCGGTACCAGCAACGCAGCAATTGAATATAATTTGCAGCCAAGCCGTAGAAGCACTCAACGTTTACGCTGCAAGCGGACAGTTGGTAGCTTCTTACCCACAAAACACGAAAACCATCGATGTTTCAGGCTTTTCAAACGGCATGTATCTACTTACGGTTCAAACCGAAAGCGGAATGGCTCAAACACGATTTGTGAAGGAATAAACAACACATGATGTGGTGAAAAGAAGGTCGCTGGGCGCAAGCTTGGCGGCTTTTTTTCATTTTCCGCCACTCTCATTAATCTGAGTAACTTTGCGGCTTAATAGAGAAATGGCTGTTATAACTGATTGCTGTTTCACAACAATCAAATTATATGTCATTTAAAGAACTCGGGCTATCCCAGGCCCTGCTCAACGCAATAGAGCGAAAGGGATACGAAATCCCATCACCTATTCAAGAAAAGTGTATTCCGGTAGTGCTGGAAGGAAGGGATGTATTGGCATCCGCCCAAACAGGAACAGGAAAAACGGCAGGTTTTGCCCTGCCCATGTTGCAGCGGCTTTCGCAGCAGCCTCAGAAACACAACCGTCCTGTACGGGCACTTATTCTCACCCCAACCCGCGAATTGGCGGCTCAGGTGCTCGAAGATGTCAACGATTTCGGTAAAGCGGTTGACATGCGGGCTGCCGTCATTTTCGGTGGCGTGAGCCAAGTGCCGCAGGTAAAAGCCTTGCGTGCAGGGGTTGATGTGTTGGTGGCCACACCTGGCCGCTTGCTCGACCTTATAGACCAACGCCTGCTATCATTAAGTAACGTGGAAATATTGGTGCTGGATGAGGCCGACCGCATGTTAGACATGGGATTTCTCCGCGACATCAAGCGCATTTTAGCATTGCTTCCTAGTAAACGACAGAACCTACTTTTCTCCGCCACTTTTAGCAAAGACATCCGCAAGTTGGCGGAGAGTTTTCTCAGCCATCCCGTTACGGTTTCGGCCACACCCGAGAACACAACAGTGGAAAAGATAGAGCAGCGCACCATCCGTGTGGATAAAGACCGCAAAACATCGCTTACTATTAAGCTTATTGCAGAAGGAAACTGGCAGCAGGTGCTCATTTTTACTCGCACTAAGCACGGGGCCAACAGATTGAGCGAAAAACTTGAGAATGCCAACATCACTTCGGCTGCCATCCACGGAAATAAAACTCAGAATGCCCGAACAGCTGCTTTGGCAGGATTCAAAACAGGTAAGGTACGTGTGCTTGTGGCAACAGACATTGCCGCGCGAGGGTTGGATATTCCATTGCTGCCGCATGTCATCAACTTCGAATTGCCCAATATTGCTGAGGATTACGTACATCGCATTGGAAGAACGGGCAGGGCAGGAGCCACTGGCGAGGCCATCTCATTAGTTGGTGGGGATGAGGTTGATTATGTGAAAGCGATTGAAAAATTGTTGGGCGAAAAACTATCGCGCGACATTATTCCGGGCTACGAACCTCAAGACCCAGAAACTGCTCCTGAGAAGAAACAGCAGGGACAGCGGCCACCACGTAAGCCTAATCCAAACGGAAACGCACGCAATAAGAATAGTGGAGCAGGCGGAAACAAGAGTGGTGGAGGTGGCAACAACAAATGGAAGGGGAGAAGATAAACGCTGTATGGTAAATCTTCAAGGCTTTTAAAACAGGGGTGTCCGAAAAGAGAAATTGAATATTGACGATGACCTGCTTGACACACATTTGTTCTCAATTCGTGTCGTCCGCCTGAGGCGGACTTTTACCAACTACCTCAGATATTCTGCTACCACAATGTCGTCTGCTCTACGGAACTGAAAAAAGTCCGACTCAGGCGGACGACATTATGGTAGAAATATAGGCGGTTTCGCACCTAAGCTCCATAGGAGCAAAACTTAAAGGTCTAAAGGTTCCAACCAATTTCATGATGCTGATGCAGCGTGCGAGAGCCATCTTCTCGTTCCAATTCCAGTTCTCCCGTATGCCGAACACCAATGACTGAAACTGTTTCAGCTAAACCATTCACAGTTAGGCTTCTCTTTTCACCAATACCAAACAAGTTGGTGTTAAGTTGACTGAGAATATGCCCAAACCTTCCTTCGCGGATTTGCAGATAATATTTCTCCAGCCGTGTGTTCAGCAATTGAAGCACAGCTTCCAACTCTGTTTCTTTTTCCGAATTCAACTGAATAGACGTGGCATTTAACCCATTTGGAAACTCAATTTGATTTACGTTGAGGCCAATTCCAACAATGGAATTTTCGAGGTTCATTCCGCGAAGCGTGTTCTCTATCAGAATCCCCGCTATCTTTTTTTTGTCAACCAGAACATCGTTTGGCCACTTTATTTGCACCCTTTTAATCGGAATAAATTCTGAGACAGTCTCCGATACGGCCAATGCTACCGCGGCACTCAGCATGAACTGATCCTTTGCTGCCAAAAAGACAGGCTTCAGGATATAGGAACAAGTAAGGTTCTTTTTAGGTTCAGTTACCCACAAATTAGACCGTTGCCCACGCCCTTCGGTCTGTTCATCCGCAACAATCACCGTTCCTTCAATAGGCATTTTGTCGCGCAGAAGCGTGCGGGCATAGTTGTTGGAAGAGTCGACCCGTTCCAAACGGAAGACCGTGCTTCCTATGAAGAGATTTTTGGTCAATTGAAAGGAGTTTTAAATGGTAAATTTGCGAATTCTAAAATCCCCGAATGAAGAAAACATCCCGCAAAGCGGATACAGAGAAACTCGTTAAAGAAATTATTAACGGTCTATTGGAGAAAAAGGGGAAACATATCGTTACGCTCGACCTTCGTAAAATTGAAAATGCAGTCACAGACTTCTATGTGGTGTGCAGTGGCGATTCTAACACACACGTAAATGCCTTGGCAGGAAGCGTGGAGCAGGAAGTGCGCAAAGCGCTGAAAGACAAGCCTTGGCATGTGGAGGGAACAAGTAATGCCGAATGGGTGTTGATGGATTACGTCAACGTGGTTGTGCACATTTTTCAGCGTACCCCGCGCGAGCATTACAACATCGAAGGGCTTTGGGCCGATGCGATTGTTAAAGAATATGATGAAGTGGCGTAGGCCAAAAGAAGAAGATAATGTCAGAAAAAGAAAAGAAAGAGAAGATAGAGGACAAGGACAAGGAACAGGATAAGAAGCCGAAGAAGGGCAGATTCGACTTTGAGTTCAATTTCAACTTCTACTGGGTATATGTGATTATTGCTGTGGCATTCATTGCAATGAATTTCCTGCCCGATGTTACCAAGGATGAACACACGCTTTCGTCTTCCGAGTTCAAGGAGATGGTCCTGGATAAGGATGTGAAGGAGGTAGTGGTGGTGAACCGCGAAGTGGCCGAGATCTATATAGAACCTGAGGCGCTTAAGAGCAACGAAAGATATAAAGGTGTCAAAGAACGCCCTTTTGGTAGCACCATAAATCCGGGGCCGCATTACACCTATCAGATAGGCGATCTCCAGAATTTTGAACAGAACCTTCAGGAGTGGCAGCGCGATTTTCCTGTTGAGGAGAAAGTGGACATCCGCAACGAGACACACAAGAACTGGGGCGGAGATTTTATCATGTGGATACTTCCGTTCGCTCTTATTATCGGTGTTTGGATATTCCTAATGCGCAGAATGAGTGGAGGTGCTGGTGGAGGTGCGCAGATATTCAATATTGGTAAATCGAAGGCACAGCTTTTTGAAGGTGACACTAAAGTGAATGTGACCTTTGATGACGTTGCAGGGTTGGATGAGGCGAAGATTGAAATCAAGGAAATCGTTGACTTCTTAAAGAGCCCAAAAAAGTACACCGACCTTGGAGCTAAAATCCCGAAAGGTGCGTTGCTTGTAGGCCCTCCCGGAACGGGAAAAACCTTGCTTGCTAAAGCCGTTGCTGGCGAAGCGAAGGTGCCATTCTTCTCACTTTCCGGTTCAGATTTTGTGGAGATGTTTGTGGGAGTTGGAGCAAGCCGAGTTCGCGATCTTTTTAAGCAAGCCAAGGAAAAAGCACCAGCCATTATCTTTATTGACGAGATTGATGCTATTGGAAGAGCAAGGGGAAAGAGCATGGCGCAGGGATCAAACGATGAGCGAGAGAACACGCTTAATCAGTTACTTACAGAAATGGACGGCTTCGGTACCAACAGTGGTGTCATTATTCTTGCCGCTACCAACCGTGCTGACATTCTGGATCGTGCTCTGATGCGTGCGGGTAGATTTGACCGTCAGATTTTGGTTGATATGCCTGACTTGACTGAAAGGATACAGATATTCAAAGTGCATCTGAAGCCACTGAAATTGGGCGAGGATGTAGAGGTTGATTTCCTAGGGAAACAGACTCCAGGGTTCTCTGGTGCAGACATCGCCAATCTATGCAACGAGGCAGCTTTGATTGCTGCGCGCAAGGACAAGAATAAGATTGAGAAACAGGATTTTCTAGATGCGGTTGACCGTATCATCGGAGGTCTTGAGAAGAAGAATAAGATTATCACCGTAGGAGAGAAGAAGGTAATTGCCTATCACGAAGCTGGTCACGCTGCGGTAAGTTGGCTTACAGAGCACGCCTCACCACTTATTAAGGTGACAATTGTACCGCGTGGAAGATCGTTGGGAGCTGCATGGTATCTGCCAGAAGAGCGTCAAATTACAACCAAAGAACAAATGTTGGACGAAATGTGTGCTACGTTGGGCGGTCGTGCAGCAGAGCAAATTATATTCGGAAAAATATCTACGGGTGCACTAAGCGATCTAGAGAAAGTAACCAAGCAAGCTTACGCGATGGTAACGGTTTACGGACTTAGCGAGAAGATTGGGAATATCAGTTTTTATGATTCCACAGGTCAGAGCGAATACTCATTTGGCAAACCCTATAGTGAGAAAACGGCCGAGTTGATTGATAAAGAAGTGAGCGATATGGTGGAAGCAGCCTACGCGCGAACAATCAAAATACTCACCGAAAATAGAGACAAGCTAGAGAAACTGGCCGAGAATCTGTTGGAGAAAGAGGTCATATTTAAAGAAAACCTAGAGGTTATTTTCGGAAAGCGGCAGTGGGACAGAGAAGAAGATTTAGCCGAGAAAAAGGTCGAAGTTGTAGCAGAAGTGAATGAAACCGGATCTGCTGAATTAGCTCCAAAACCAGTTGCTGTAGAGGGCAAAGAAGCGGAAGCTAAAACAGAGAAGAACGATTTTTTAACCCAAAGTTGATAAATTGCCTACTTGGAAAAAGGTTGGGTAAACATATTTACGGGTTCGGCCAACATTGCCGAATTGAAATGTGCCTTGCTCAAGCAACAAGGGTTTAAAGCAGTGGTAATCAACAAGCAAGATTCATCTTATCTGTTCGGAGAAGCAGAACTTTACGTTCCTCAGGATGAAGTGATTCGCGCTAAAAGGATTTTGAATGAAGAAAATGCCTGAGCTTGCCACCCGAATCATTGTTGGATTTATCGTATTCGGCATCTTCCTTTCCGCCATTTTCCTTGGAAAGGAAATTGGTTTTCTCACCTTCTTTCTATTTGCCTTAGTTGTAGGTCTTCATGAGTTCTATGATTTGGTGGATAAAGGTGGATTTAAACCTCAACGCCTAACTGGTTACATCCTTGGAGTTTCGCTCTTTTTAGGAAATGGAATGATGACCTTTTTTGGTCACTCCGAGAAATACCTCTTGTTCCCGCTGGTCTGTTTGTTTCTTATTCTTCCGATTGAACTTTACAGGAATAGGAAAGACCCTTTCACCAATATCGCTCACGGAATTCTTGGGTTAATCTATGTGGCTGTGCCAATTACGTTGCTCATAAATATTGTTCATCCTAACGATGATGGTTACAACCCGTTATTCTTTGCCGCTTTTCTGCAACTCATTCTTGCTTCGGATTCCGGAGCATATTTGGCAGGTACCGCATTCGGAAAACATAAGCTTTTTGAAAGGATAAGTCCTAAAAAGAGTTGGGAAGGTGCCGCAGGTGGGTTGCTTATGAGCATGGCCTTTGCCGTTGGTTTTTCTTTCTTCCTAGACTTTCTCAGCCTTTGGGAGTGGGTAGGGCTTTGCATAGTAACGGTTGTTGCCGGCATTTATGGCGATTTGGTTGAAAGCCTGCTCAAACGCAACGTAGGAGCTAAAGACAGCGGAACACTTTTGCCAGGTCATGGTGGAGTTCTTGATCGCCTCGATAGCATCATATTGGCCACACCATTTGCCTTCGTTTACCTCAAGATATTTCTTTAATTTCTACTTAAACCAAACCGTACATTTGCGGATTCATGGCAAGAATGACCATACATAAGGAGGGCTATCGAATGCTGACATTGTTGGCAATTGCGGTGGTTTCCATCACTTTCGGAGTTATTCGATTTTTTCCTGAATTGAAGTGGCTACACACGTTGGTTGGAGCAGGAGGCGGTATAGTTTTCCTTATTTTTTTACAGTTTTTTCGTAGTCCCAAACGTAACCTTGTTATATCATCACGCAGCATCGTTTGCCCTGCTGATGGAAAGGTGGTGGCCATTGAAGAGGTTCAGGAGCCTGAGTATTTCAATGGTGAGAAACGCATTCAAGTTTCGGTGTTCATGTCGCCATTGAATGTGCATTTAAACCGCTATCCCATTTCAGGCCGAGTTGCATATTCTAAGTATCATCCCGGAAAATTCTTAGTGGCTTGGCATCCGAAATCAAGCACTGAAAATGAGCGCAATACGGTTGTTATTGAAACCGAATTCGGAGTTTCAGTTCTTATCCGACAGATTGCAGGTTTTGTTGCCAGACGCATCGTTTGGTATTGCCACGAAGACGATAAGGTGAAGCAAGGTGATGAGCTCGGATTTATCAAATTCGGTTCACGCGTTGATCTTTTTCTTCCGCTTGATGCCAAGATTAAGGTAGAAATTGACGAAAAGGTTCAGGGCGGCATCAGCATTCTGGCAGAGATTTAAAGAATTTCTATCAACTCTTTCAAGTGGTGAATGTGTATGAAGCCTTCATCCACGGTTTTCGGCTTTTCAGGTTCGAAGAATACAGCTTTCCAGTTCGATTCCATGGCTCCGATTATATCGGCTTCAAAGTGATCTCCAATCATAACGCTAGTTTGAGCCAAAGCTCCAGTCAGTCTTTCTGCGTGATCAAAAATCATTCGACTTGGTTTTTTTGCCCCCGCGCTTTCGGACGTAATGATGTACTTGAAATACGGACTCAGACCTGAGCTTTGCATCTTAATGTGCTGCACTTCTTCAAAACCGTTGGTGATAACATGTAAGTGATACTTCGGTTTCAGGTATTCCAAAATTTCGATTGAGCCATCAATCAGACCCGTTTTGCGCGGGCTTCTCGAAATGTAAAGCTCACCAATTTCAGAGGCGAGTTTTTTATCATCATACCCAAAGAATTTTAAAGCCGTTTCAAATCTGCCATAACGCAGATATTGTTTTTCGATGGTGCCATTGCGGTAATCTTCCCAGAATAGCTCGTTGATACGCTTGTACTCTTTAATGAATTCATCATCTGAGACTTCCAGTTTTTGAGCTAAATCAAATTCAGCATAAAGCTCTTTAAGCGTGGCTTCCGAGTTCAGTTCAAAATCCCAAAGAGTTCTGTCAAGGTCAAAGAATACGTGTTTGATCTCCTTCAAATCAAATTAGAATATGATAACCACCGATGAAACGATTACAGACCAAACAACAACAGAAGCCGAGAGGTAGAAAATCACCAGTTTCTTATCTGAAAAAAAGCGTGCTGCCAAAAATGTCCCTAATGGAATAGAAAGCAAAACTGGTGTAACTGCGGCCAATCCGATAAGTCCATATTCACGTTTGATGTGAATAATCATCTTGTTCTTCCACGTAAACTTCTTCTTCGGCTTACTTGGTTTTTTCTTGCTTTGATGCGAACTCAGTTTGCTAATCAGTAGCATTATTGCTGAACTCAGATAAAAGAAAAAGAACACTCCAATAAGCCCACCAATGCTTGTAATTAGCAATGTTTCTAAGTAGCCAAAACCGATATTGAGGGAAGTGATGGGCGCGGTGAGGAACTTGGTCGCGCTCAGTATTACAACTAACAATATTTGCAGGATTTTCTCCAACGGTCAATTTCTTGCTCTACGCCCTGATTTTAACTAGTTTATGCTTATTCTTTTGCCCCGTATGCCAAATCGCCAGCATCTCCTAAACCAGGCACGATGTAGGCCTGTGCGGTCATTTCTTCGTCCAATCCACCAATCCAAATGGAGCAGCTTTTAGGCAGGTGACGTTCGCAGTATTCCAATCCTTCGCGGCTGGCAATTGCCGCCACAATATGAACGTGCTTCGGTTTCCCTTTTCGTAGCAATGCCTTGTACGCAAGCACCATCGAACCACCTGTTGCCAACATAGGGTCGCATAAAATAACCGTTCGGTCTTCAACCGATGGGCTTGATAGATACTCTACTTTAATATCAAACGTGCCATCCTTTTTATGATTCATTCGGTAAGCCGAAATGAAGCAATTGTCTGCCTGGTCAAAATAATTTAGGATGCCCTGATGTAGCGGAAGTCCAGCCCTAAGAATGGTTGCAACAACAGGTTGGTCAGCAATTACTGGCAACTCAGCCTCTCCCAATGGTGTGGTTATAATTCCCTTATTCCATTCCAGTTCCTTACTGATTTCGTAGGCAAATAACTCGCCAATACGTTCCAAATTGCGCCTAAACCGCATACGGTCGGTTTGTACATCTGCGTTTCTTAGCTCACCTATGAACTGATCAAAGAGTGACCCGTGACCACCAAGAATTTTTGTCATTTATACTGATTGTTTTACGATTAATCTGTGGCAAGAAAGTCTCGGATAAATATAAGGATTGTGCGTAGCCCTCCTTGTAAGAAATGTCACGATTTCGCCACTTCTACCATATGCGTAAATACATTGCGCCAACCTGCCCAAATAGTGCGGTCGGTAAGGGTTTCGTTATGCCAAAGTCCGATAAAAGTGCCATTTACGGCTCTTACTTTATCAACAATGGCGGTGATATGTTCCTTTGCCTGCTCGGGCTGTAGCTTCATATAATATTTAAGCGTAGCTTCCATTACGGCAAACGGATAGACGGTCAACTCTGTTGCTGTTTCAAGGTCGAGGTCGTAGAAACGATAAGGCGTGCAAGTTCCTGCTCGAAATCCAATATGCTCTGCATATCCCATCGAGTGGTCTTCACTAATGTCGTTATCAATCAACTTCTGATACGTGTGCGGCAAATGAAGAATGAGAAAATGCTGTCGGCTTTTAGTCACCGAACGATGAATGATTTGCTCTAACCGCTTTTTTTCGGTTTTCAACTTGTCATTCTTCTGATTTGAATTGAACCCTGGGTGAATTCCAATCTCGGCATAATCTCCCAAATGCTTAATGAGCGATTGGAATTCCTGATTGTAAAACGGAACATTCTTATCGTTTACGCCATAATCGGCCAATAAGAAGAAATAGATTGTTCTAAGATTATATTTCTTCTGAATTTCTAGTTGAAAATCGTACGTATCATACGGGTCTTTCGCGCTTCCTAACAACACCTTTATTCGCTCCAGCATCTCTTTAAAATTGAGAGTCGATAATACCCGACCAAAAGCACCGAGCGTTCGCATAAAACCCTTGTTCTTGTACGCGTAAGCATTATCAATATCAATCGTGGATATAAACTTATATTCTCGCTTTTTGAAGGCCAGTTCAGGATATTTGGCGCTCAGAATCTCCCTAATCCGCAATAGCCATTGATCCACTACTGGTTCGGTGAGAAAACCATTTTTAAAGCCTAGACTCTCCGAAGCTTCAAATCGGTTGTACTTGTCGCGGATATGCGGCAAACATTCCTCGTAACGTGATAGACAGAAGAACGAAGCCGCAAACACGTCAAAGTTCAGAGCCGAATCTGTTGAATTGTGGGCGTAGAAATATTTGCCTGATTCGTTCTCCGAAACGTGGATGTTTTGATCTTTCACGCCCGTTTCGTGCAGTAGTCCCTGCGATTTGAAATGAACTTCATCCCCCAGTTTAGAATGACAATAACTGAGTTTTAGTGATTCGGATGCTGCAAATTTCTCCTTGTCACTCGTAAATGCGAGTTTGATTCCGAGCATGTCGCCAAGTATCACCTTAAAAATATAACGGACGCGAGGCGTAACCTTATGACTGTAGATCAGCATCAGTTCAAATGTTCAATAATCGATTCGCAGATGAATTCCGCAGCCGTTCCGTCTCCGAAGATTTCTAGAAACTCCAAGTTCAATTCCTTCTTAAAATGGTCATATCCATCATGGATTTTCTTTGGGTTTGAACCAACAAGTACAGCACAGCCGCTTTCAACAATCTCAGTCCATTCGGTTTCAGGTCGGAGAATAACGCACGGCTTTTGCATAAAAAACGCCTCTTTTTGAACGCCACCGCTGTCGGTCATAACGAGTTTTGCATGTTTCTCCAACAGAATCATTTCAAGAAAACCAACAGGTTCGATAATCTTGAACAATTGATTTTTAGTGAGTTGAGTAATTGCAGCCGTATTCGCTTTTGACAAGATATTTGCTGTTCGCGGATGAAGAGGTAATACAACTTCAATTCTATCTGCCAAAGAAATATCATTCAAAGCAGTCAGAATTTCTGATAACACGTGAATATCATCCGTATTCTGCGGACGATGGATTGTAGCTAGGATGAAATTTCCCTTATCGATTCCGTGTTTTGAGAACAATGATTCGTAGCCGTCTGCTTTGGCAGAATAGAAAAGCGTATTGTCAAGCATCAAATCGCCACAATGAAAAACGTAGGGATTGTCAATGTCAGCGTTCCCCTTTTTCTTCGCATCATTCAGAGCAAGAAATCCTTCTTTCTGGAGATTCTGAACTCCCGCTTTTGTGGGCGAAAAGAGTAGAGTGGAGGCGTGGTCGGTTGTAATGCGGTTTACTTCTTCTGGCATTCGTTTGTTAAACGAACGCAATCCAGCTTCAATATGAATAACAGGAAGATGGAGTTTTACCGCAGCCAAAGCACCTGCCAAGGTTGAAGTCGTGTCACCATAAACGATTAGCGCATCAGGTTTTTCAAGTTTCAGAACACGCTCAATTTCTTCAAGCATTTTTCCGGTTTGTTTTCCGTGGCTTCCAAAACCTATCCCCAATTGATAAGTTGGCTGCGGAATTCCCATTTCCTCAAAGAAAACGTCCGACATGCCATGGTCGTAGTGTTGGCCCGTGTGTAAAAGAACCTCAACCAACGTATCCGAAAACTTGGTTCTTATGGCACGGTTTAATGCAGCCGCTTTAATAATCTGCGGGCGCGCACCGATGATGGTAAGTAGTTTTTTCAATTCGGAATATGTAGTCTAAAACACGCCTTCATCGGCAAAGCTATAGTAATTGCCATCTCCGATTATGAGATGGTCTAAGACAGGAATGTCGAGCGCAATCCCAGCATCTTTCAACTTTTTGGTGAGTTGGTGGTCGGCCTGACTTGGTTTGAGTTGTCCTGAAGGGTGATTGTGCGCCAGAACAATGGCCGAAGCTAAAAACTGAACTGCAGCCTTGAAAACCACTTTCGGGTCTACAATTGTTCCCGAAATGCCACCCTTAGAAACATTCTCTTTTCCAATAACTTCGTTGGCTCGGTTAAGATAAAGCACCCAAAATTCTTCGTGGTTCAAATCACATAAATGCGGATAAAAGATGTCGAATGCTGATCTGCTGCTTGTAATTTTCTGCCGCTTTTCAGGTTCAGATTCTTTTCTCCTTCTTCCCAATTCCATGGCGGCAATAATGCTTATAGCCTTTGCTTCGCCTATTCCTTTAAACTTGGTGAGGTCTTTTACCGAAAGCCTTCCGAGTTCCGAAAGTTGGTTATTTAAGCTTTGAAGGATGCGTTTGGAAAGATCAACTGCCGTTTCGGATGTGCTTCCAGAACCAATAAGAATGGCAATGAGTTCAGCATCGCTTAAAGCTGCTTTTCCCTTCAAAAGCAACTTCTCGCGTGGTCGGTCATCCTCTGCCCACGACCGGATTCCGTTTATGACTTTATACTCTTCCATCGGCAGGTCGAAAATACGGAAAGCATCAAACAAAGAAAGCCCCGTTCCGATATGTCGGAACGGGGCTTGAATATTTTGTACAATGCTCCTTAAAGCGCGTTAACGTGCAACGTCAACTTTGATTTAAGGTTAGAAGCCTTGTTCTTGTGTATAATGTTGTTTTTGGCCAATTTATCCACCAAAGCAGCCACTTTCGGAAATAATTCAGTAGCAACCGCCTTGTCTTCCGTAGCACGCAATTCCTTAATGGCATTACGTGTGGTTTTGTGGATGTATTTGTTTCTCAAACGTTTTGTTTCGCTTGAACGGATTCTTTTAAGTGTCGATTTGTGATTAGCCATTGCTTCTCGTAGTCAAATTTTAGGGGTGCAAATGTAAATAAATTGTTTCAAGTTACAACAGATAAGTTTTAATAAAAACCATGTTCATTGAATATTGAAATTACGCTTTCAGCAATCAGTTCATGTGCGCAATGATTTCATCTCCGAATTCAGAGGTTGAAAGCAATTCCGCGTTTTCCATTAATCGATGAAAGTCGAAGGTCACACGTTTACTTGCGATGGCACTTTCGACCGAATTCTCAATGAGTTTGGCAACTTCTGTCCAGCCCATGTATTCAAACATCATGGCACCAGATAGGATAATAGAACTTGGATTGACCATGTCCTTACCAGCCAATTTTGGCGCAGTGCCGTGCGTGGCCTCAAAAACCGAATAGCCTGTAGCATAGTTGATGTTTGCTCCTGGGGCAATGCCTATACCCCCAACGCAAGCTGCCAAGGCATCAGAAATGTAGTCTCCGTTTAAATTGAGCGTTGCTACTACCGAATGTTGCTTCGGGTAAAGGAGAATCTCTTGAAGGAAAGCATCAGCGATACAATCCTTAATCAGCACTTTTCCTGCTGCTAACGCATCTTCCTGAGCTTGGTTAGCAGCATCAACGCCATCGGTGGCCAAGATGCTGTCATACATCTCCCAGGTAAAAACCTGATTGGCAAATTCTCTCTCGGCCAAATCATAGCCCCATTTCTTGAAACTACCTTCTGTAAACTTCATAATATTGCCCTTATGAACGATGGTTACGGAAGGTTTTTTGTGTTCAATGGCATATTCGATGGATGCTCTAACCAATCGTTCTGTTCCGTCTTTTGAAACCGGTTTGATTCCGATAGAAGTTGTTTCCGGAAATCGGATTCCTCTTGCACCAAAATCGTCTTGAAGGATATTTACCAGTCTTTTGCATTCTGGAGTTCCAGCCTGAAATTCGATGCCTGCGTAAATATCTTCCGTGTTTTCTCGAAAAATCACCATGTCGGTGTATTCTGGATGAATCAATGGTGATGGAACTCCCTTGAACCAGCGTACAGGGCGCAAACAGACGTACAAATCGAGTGTCTGGCGCAATTGAACATTCAATGACCGGATTCCGCCACCTATTGGCGTGGTAAGCGGCCCTTTAATAGCTACCAAGTGTTTTTTTATAGCTTCCAACGATTCTTCAGGAAGCCATTCGCCTTTTTCGTGATAGGCCTTCTCTCCAGCAAAAATCTCCAGCCACTCCACTTTTTTTGAATCTCTGTAGACTGTTTTTACAGCTGTATCGAAAACTTTTCGCGCTGGCGTCCAAATGTCTACTCCAATTCCATCTCCCTCTATAAATGGAATAGTTGGATTGTTGGGTACATTCAAAACTCCATTACTAATTGATATTGATTCTGCCATTTTCCTCACGATTTTAGGGTTGCAAATGAACTCAATGAATTCAACAGTTTTAATCCCAAAAGTTTCATTTAATACCAATAAAAAAGGCTCTCCGTTCGGAAAGCCTTCTTTGTAGCCCGTAGGGGATTCGAACCCCTGTTACATGGATGAAAACCATGCGTCCTAACCCCTAGACGAACGGGCCGCTTTATTTAACGGAGCGCAAATGTAAAAATTTCTCTTTTACATAAAATCCCTCACAGTAAATTTTCTACGAAGAACAATCAGTATGACTTTGCAAACACTACAATTTGATTGGACGGGTTTCCGCTAAAGACACATTTACCTTCAGTTTTGTACTTGTCTTCTAGTGGAATGAGTCGGATGGTGGCCTTGGTTTCTTCTTTTATTTTCTGCTCTGTTTCGGAAGAACCATCCCAGTGAGCTAAAATAAAACCGCCTTTTTTGTCCAAAACTTCTTTGAATTCTGCCCAAGAAGAGACCGAAGTCGTGTTTTCTTCTCGATGTTTCAACGCTTTTTGGAAAAGATTCGTTTGAATTTCGGCAAGAAGTGACTCCACGTGCTCAGCAATTCCTTCAGCAGAAACTGATTCTTTGGTAAGTGTGTCTCTTCTAGCAACTTCTAATGTTCCGTTTTCAATGTCGCGTGGTCCAATACCAATCCGAACAGGAACGCCTTTGAACTCATATTCAGCAAACTTCCAGCCCGGTTTGTGCGTGTCGCGGTCGTCTAGCTTTACAGAAATGCCTTTTGCCTCAAGCTGAGCTTTTATTTCTCGCGCTCTGTCGCATACCAATTTGTATTCCTCGTCTTTCCTATAAATAGGCACGATTACCACTTTAAATGGCGCAAGGTTAGGAGGAAGCACAAGTCCATTATCATCAGAATGAGTCATAATGAGGGCGCCCATCAATCGTGTTGAAACACCCCAAGAGGTTGCCCATACATAATCCTGTTTTCCGTCTTGTCCTGTGAATTTTACATCAAACGCCTTGGCAAAATTCTGTCCGAGAAAGTGCGAAGTTCCAGCCTGCAAGGCTTTTCCGTCCTGCATCAATGCTTCAATGCAGTAGGTTTCAATCGCGCCAGCAAATCGCTCATTGGCGGATTTTGTGCCTTTCCATACAGGCATCGCCATGAAATTCTCTGCGAAATCAGCATACACATTCATCATTTGTTCTGCTTCGGCAATTGCCTCTTGCTGTGTAGCATGAGCCGTGTGACCTTCTTGCCAGAGGAATTCGGCAGTTCTCAAGAATAAGCGAGTACGCATTTCCCAACGGACAACATTCGCCCATTGGTTGACAAGGATAGGTAGATCGCGGTAGCTCTGAATCCAGTTTCGATATGTGTTCCAAATGATGGTTTCCGAGGTTGGACGAACGATCAGCTCTTCTTCTAGTTTGGCAGTTTCGTCCACCTCAATTCCGCCATCGGGCGTACTTTTTAATCGATAATGCGTGACTACGGCACACTCTTTGGCAAAACCCTCAACATGGCTGGCTTCTTTGGCGAAAAAACTCTTCGGAATGAAAAGTGGGAAATAAGCGTTGCTATGTCCCGTAGCTTTAAATTTCTTGTCAAGCTCGGCTTGCATACTTTCCCAAATAGAATATCCGTAAGGTTTGATAACCATGCAACCGCGCACAGCCGAATTTTCGGCCAAGTCAGCCTTCGTAACAAGTTCGTTATACCATTTTGAATAATCCTCCTCACGCGATGTGAAATCCTTCGCCATTATGGTATGATGTTTGTATGATTGGTAAATGTTTGCAAACGGCCAAAATTAAACATTAAGCCACGCTGACTGTTTTAAAATGAACGATTCTAAAAGTCTAAGAGCCATGAAATCCGCAACATTCAAGTTACTTTTCTTCTCCGTGTTCTTCTCAGCAATCTCCTTGGGAGTATCTGCACAAGATTATGACGGTATCTACGGAGACATCTATCAAGCACCAAAGGTTGATGATGAAGAATTATTGGACAAGACAGAATCTCCCTTGGATGGTTATTCAACGGTTGATGATTATTATCCGGAAGAAGGCTACACGCCAGCGAATGGTTCGCAACAATCGTATTCAGAAAGATATGTGGATGAGAACGGAAACAACGTTGCTGACAGTTATTACGAAGATGATAACGACTATGCTTATTCTTCTAGGATAAGAAGATTTCATAGAAATAATAGTGCTTGGGGATACTACGACCCTTGGAATACCAATATGTACTTCTACAACAACGATCCATTCTTTTGGGGTACAAGTATTTACGCTGGAGGTTGGCCAAATTATGGTTGGGGTTGGAACAATGGATGGGGTGGAGGAGGTTTTGGCTGGAACAATGGTTGGAACAACGGCTGGGGTGGAGGTTTTGGTTGGAATAACGGTTGGAACAACGGCTGGGGTGGAGGTTTTGGTTGGAATAACGGTTGGAACAATGGCTGGGGTGGAGGTTTCGGTTGGAATAACGGTTGGAACAATGGCATGGGCTGGAATGGTGGATTTGGAATGCCGGTGTGCTATGGTGGTGGCTACTACAACACGTTTGATTCTAACAGCGGAATATATAATGGACACCGAGGTTCTACTGGAAGTGCTGGAAACACAATTGGTACAGGGTCTAGGAATACGACTTTTGGCTCCGTTTACAATGATGCAGCCAACGCGGGTAAAGTGGATCATGCCAACAAAGGAAATGTGCTTCAAACTGCCGATGCACGACCTGTAAGGGCTAATGTGGAAATGAATAACGTGCGCTCAGGAATTTCTCAATCTGATGCCCTGAGAGGAAATGAAACGAACGTCAATAGAGGTCTTTCAAATGATGCGCTTAAATCCGAAATAGGTAGAGAACGGGTGAATTCGCAAGAGCCTGCAACACGCAATAACCCGTATCAGCGTGTAGAATCAGAGCGTTCAACATCCGAACGTGCAACAATCCCGCAGCGGGAATCTATCCCAAGTGTAGATAGAAGCAGGTACCGTGCTACAACTACGCAGCCACGAACCAATTCGGGTACAATTCCACGACCAAATACCGTAGAGCGAGAAACTTCAACCACTCAACCTAACCGGACTTCTGCGGAACAACGTGGAAACATGTACCGAGATTTGCAGCGCACACAGCCTAACACGAACAGTGGCTACAACCGAAATAATTCGAATGTTTATAGACAGCAGCCATCACGTTCTGGTAGTAATCCGCAAAACGGAAATCAGCTTTCCAGACCGTCAAATGACCAGCGTTATCAACAACCATCACGTAATGCCACACCTTCGAGGGAATTTTCGCAACCTTCTAGGAATGCAACGCCATCCAGAAACTACCAGCAGCCATCGAGAAATGCGACTCCTTCTCGAAGCACGCAGCCTTCAAGAAGCGTAAGCCCATCTTCAAGCCCAAGTAGAGGCTCGTCAGGTGGAAGTTTTGGTTCGCCTTCAAGGTCTTCAGGCTCAGGCACTCCAAGTAGAGGCTCTAGTTCACCTTCGAGAGGTGGACGTCCTTAAATTGAATGAATATGTTTAAGCTAAATCAACTTATTGCAACTACCGTAGTTCTTGTCTTAATGGCCAGCTCTGTTCTAGCGCAAGGTCAATTGGATGCGCTGCGGTATTCTCAATACGATGTAGTTGGTACGGCTCGCTATTCAGCTATGGGCGGAGCGTTCGGGGCACTAGGTGGCGATATGGCCTCTATGAGTGTAAACCCTGCGGGTATCGGAGTATTTACTTTGAGTACAGGTTCTGTTTCGTTGGGTGTTTTATCTGCTGCAACGGATGCAACCTATTTGGGTAATTTGTCTTCGGATTCAAAGATGAATGCCAACATCAGCAATGCTGGTTTTGTAGCGCGCTTCAGGCGAAAAAGAGGCGAGGATAAACAATGGGCATGGAAATCGTTTCAGCTAGGCATTTCATATAATCGAACTGCTAATTTTCAACGTAGGACTTCCATTGTTGGCGTAGGTACTAATAGCTCAATCGTTGATGGTTGGGTACGTCAACTCAATAATGATGGTATAAATTATGCAGATATTCCAACGGAATTGGTTCCTGGAGCAGAATTCTCCAATGCCTACATGGGGTGGGGAACATTTCTAATTGATACCATGCCAGGTTCGGTGAACTCTGACATGCGAAATGTGGCACCATTTTACGGACAAACGCAGCAAGTGCGCGAAACCACTAAAGGATCGATGGGTGAGATTGCACTTTCGTTTGGTGGTAATTTCGGTAACTCACTTTACATCGGAACAACAATCGGAATTCCACGATTGAATTATGAAATGGAGCGCACTTACACTGAGAGTGATTCGCAGGATTCTATTTCAAATTTCGGTTCGTTTACCAAAACGGATTATTTGAAAGCAACGGGGAACGGACTCAACATTAAGTTTGGTATGATTTATCGCCCAGCCAAATGGTTGCGGTTGGGAGCAGCCTTTCACTCCCCAACATGGTATGATATTGACGAGCAATTTACTAGCACTACTACTTCCAATCTGGAAGGACTAGGTCAATACACGCTTTCAACCTTGGATGGCGCGTTTGGTTATCGCTTGCAAACGCCTTTTAGAGCAATTGGAAGCTTGGCTTTTGTTGTAGGTAAGTTTGGATTGATTTCTGCCGATTATGAATATGTGAATTACTCGTTGGCCAAGTTGCAATCCCGAGGTTACTCTTTTGATGCTGAGAATGCAGATGTGAAAAATCAACTGCATTGGGCTGGAAACATTCGTGTTGGAACCGAGTGGAGAATTAGCGCATTTAGCATTCGTGGCGGATTTGCTATTAATGGCGATCCTTATTCTGGAAAATACAATTTCGACAACACGCGCTATTCACTCGGAGTTGGTTATCGTTTGAAGCGATTCTTTGTAGATCTGACCTACAATCTTCACCGTCAGGTTGATGCCTATCAAGTTTACGACACGAACTTTGCGGAAACTGCAACGCTAAATCATAGCGTGATTACCACAGTTGGGTTCAGATTCTAATTCTGTAAACGCAGAATTCCAGCCTTCGCTTTCTGGTTTATGCTGTTTTTGTATTCAGAATTATTGAATTCGGAAGACGCTTCAAACGCCTTAATGGCCTTATCCTTTTGACCTGAATTCTCATAAAACATTCCTAGCATCAGCGATGAATTGGCAGCAAAATAGCGTTTGCTGTCAGCACCATTCTTCATTGTCATTTCATAATAGGAGATTGCTTCTTTCTCATTTCCAAGTTCATGGTGAATTCTTCCCAAACGATAGGTGAATTCCAACTTTTCATCTGAAGTGGCAAGGTCAGTTGTTTTGGAAGTAATAAGGGTTCTCAGCGCATCCTGATAGTAGCCCCCGTCAAACTGCAATCTGGTTTTCAACAAAATTCTATTTGGGATTTGCCCTGATTCAAATTCCTTCTGAGCCGATTTGTCTTCATCAAGCATGGTGCTACCAACACCACCAACTTTTGCAATAGCACTGCGATATGCAGAAACATCATTCAAAACAAGCAATGAGTGCCATGCTATTTTTTGGTGTGCGGCTTTCAAGTAGCTGCTTCCTTTGAACGACTTGACATATTTCTGTAATGGAACTATGGCATCCTTATCCATCCGCGCCAGTTTCAATTCGCCCAAAAGAAAATTCAAATATGGAAATGCTTCAAGTGATTTTGTTGATGTCAGCAACACTTCGATTGCCTTGTCTGCTTGGCCATTTTCCTTGTGCAAACTTGATTTGGCAAAATCCATCAAAGGCCCCGTTTCTTTGTCAACTTCCTTTTGGTAACGAAGCAAGGCTTCACTATCATTCAGAAGATTGATGTGAAGAAAACTCAACAGGAAAAGCGTTTCTTTTCTCAGATTTTTGAGTTCAGATTTTCCTTCTGATTTCTTCAGAACCTTTTCCATTTCGCCAATTCCCTGCTCAATGGTGCCATCTACTCCCATCAGTTTGGTGGCCCATTTGTAGTTGTCTGGTACGGTACCAATCAGCGTGTGAAGCAGTCCCATACTCTTATATGTTGGGAGAAAATCAGGATGCTGTTGCATGTTCTTTTCAAGGGCTTTAAAAGCCTTGTTTATTTCGCTAGCCCCATTGAAATATTCTCCAAAACGCATCATAGAAAAGGCCCAATGCAGATGAATTTCACCTTCGGCCAATAGTTTGTAAGGAGAAGAATCGGGAAGACGACTCAACGCCTTTAATCGCTCTGAACGCAGATCTTTTCTCGCCTCAAATTGTTCCTGATCTTCCGTTACAACGATGAAAAGAAAATCAGATAGATCTTCTAGATAAACTGGGGCAAGATTGTTCTTGTCAGAAGTTTTGAGTTTCTGAATGACCGAATATGCCTCCGTAAATTTTAGGTCGAGTAGGAGGGAATAGGCTTTGTCGTAATCTTCACTTGTGGTGAAATTCTGTGCGAATCCAGCATTTGGAATCGCATAAATAAGGATTATGAAAAGGATGTTTCTCAAAGTCTGGTACAAAAAAAGGGGATTCAATTTGAATCCCCTTCAATATTCAAGCCTTAATTGGCTTAAGCTTCTTCTGTTCCGTCAATTTCGGAATCAACAAGAACTCGCCCGCAATGCTCGCAAACGATAATTTTCTTTCTTAGGCTAATATCCAAGATTCGTTGTGGTGGAATCTTATTGAAACATCCGCCACACGCGCTTCTCTCAATCTTAACGACTGCAAGACCGTTCAAAGAATTCTCACGGATTCTTTTGTAAGCAGTAATTAATCTGTCTTCAATCACTTTTTCTGCTGCGGCAGATTGCTTGGTCAATTTTGCTTCTTCCTTCTCAGTTTCAGCGATGATTGAGTCCAACTCGGCTTTCTTAGCAACAAGATCTTTTTGGCGCTCTTCAAAGTTGTTTTTGGCAACCTCAATTAATTGATTCTTGGCTTCGATATTTGCCTTGAACTCGTTCATTTTCTTCTCGCAAAGTTGAATTTCCAAGTTCTGGAATTCAATCTCTTTGTTCAATGAATCGAACTCACGGTTATTTCTAACCTTTCCTTGCTGCTCCTCATATTTCTTGATGGCAGTAATGGCATCCGTAATCATGTTCTTGCGCTGAACAATCGCATCTTCAAAGACATTCACCTCATCAGTAAGATTTTGCAATCTGGTTTCAAGGCCTGCAATGTCATCTTCAAGATCTTGTACCTCCAATGGAAGTTCACCTCGGATGGTTCTAATTCGGTCAATTTCAGAATCGATTGTCTGAAGATTGTAGAGTGCTTTCAGTTTTTCCTCAACTGTGAAATCTGAACCTGCGGTAGCTTTTTTAGTCGCCATGTTTTATAGATAATTGATCGGGTTCGTTTTTACCCTTGTCAAACGGGGTGCAAAAATAGGAAAATTCTGCGCCAGTTTTTCAGCTAAAAGTTCAATCGTAAACTGTTCGCTTTCGAAGTGTCCGATGTCGGCTATGATAATCTTGTTTTCGGCATCAAAAAACTGGTGGTATTTGTAATCTCCTGTGATGAAAATATCGGCTTCAGCTCCAACGGCATTTTCAAGCAGAAAACTGCCAGATCCGCCACAGACGGCAATTCGTTTCACATTCTTTTTGTGCGGAAGTGTGTAGCGCACACAGTCAGTTTTCATCTTGGTTTTCAACGATTTTAGAAATTCCAATGCATCCATTTCTTCGGGTAGTTCTCCAATCATACCTGAGCCAACCTCCTTCCAAATGTTCTCCATCGGATAGATATCAAACGCAACTTCTTCGTAAGGATGTGCACTTTTCATCGCGGCCAGCACACTTTTTACTCTAAATTCAGGGACAATTGTTTCTATCCTCACTTCGGATTCTGAATGCATTTCGCCTTTGTTTCCCACAAATGGATTGGTTTTTTCATTCCCTCGGAACGTGCCAGTACCATCAGTATTGAAGGAACATTGGTCATAGTTGCCAATGCTTCCTCCACCAGCATCAAACATGGCGTTCCGCACATTTTCTGCATGGGCGGTTGGGCAATACGTCACAACTTTTTTCAGTAATTGCTTTTTTGGAGCGAGAATTCGTGTGTTGAGCAAACCAAGTTTCTCTGCTATTTTTTGGTTTACTCCATCACTCACGTTATCTAAATTGGTGTGGATGGCGTAAAGCAGAACATCATTTTTGATGGCTTTCATCACCGTTCGCTCCACGTAATTTTTTCCGTTGAATCGCTTCAATCCGCTAAAAACAATTGGGTGATGTGATATAATAAGATTGCAGCCTTGCGAAAGTGCATCATCAATTACATCTTCCGTGCAGTCTAAACTCACCATAATTCCAGTTACCTCGGTGCTGGAATCTCCAACCAAAAGACCAGAGTTGTCATAACTTTCCTGAAGCGATGGCGGTGCCAATTCTTCTAGATACTTGATTATTTCAGATGCTTGCATGAAGCAATATTAAGAAGAATGCGGTGTCCTGACTATATTCGGCCATGCCTTGGTACAGACATCTTTTGTGGCCTATTGCCGCACTTTACGGATTAGGAGTCTGGATACGGAATCGAATTTTCGATTTCGGAATTTTCCATTCAAGGCAATTTGATGTACCTGTAATCTGTGTTGGAAATTTGGAAACGGGTGGAACCGGCAAGTCGCCATTGGTTCATTACATAGTAGAACTTCTTTTTCAGAATGGCAGAAATGTAGCTGTGCTGAGTAGAGGCTACGGTCGTGCTTCAAAGGGTTTTCAATTAGTGGAAGAAGGAAATTCAGCGTTAGAAGTTGGTGATGAGCCGTTGCAGCTAAAACGAAGATTGCGGAATGTGACTGTAGCCGTTTGTGAAAATCGTGTTTTAGGAATGGAAAACCTCTTGAAATCTGACAGAAAACCTGATGTGATTGTAATGGACGATGGTTTTCAGCATCGATGGGTAAAACCGAGCTTGAGCATTTTGGTAACACCATCGCGGCAGCCGTTTTGGAAAAATTATTTATTACCCGTTGGAACACTTCGCGAAGCAAAGACTGAATCAAAACGAGCTGATATTTTGGTGGTTTCTGGTTCAGATGGTAGGCAAGATTCTTCTTTAAATTTTAGAGGTAAAATCTTTAATTCAAGTACGGTTTCTTGCGAATTGGTTCAGTTTTCTGGTGAGAAAATGAATGTGTCAGAAATTCAAGAGGTGGTACTCTTTTCAGGAATTGCCAATGAACAACGCGTTGAAGAAAGCGTCTCTCAAGGTTATACCGTTCGTAAGCATTTGAAGTTTGCAGACCATCATAATTATACGCTGAAAGACCTATTTCCACTTAGAAAATTGGATAGTTTTGGCGCGTCTGTAAATGCAGTCATAACTACTGAGAAGGACGCTGCAAGGCTTGCTGGCTCAGTAATTTTAGAAGAACTCAAAAACGTTCCGATGTTCTATTTGCCAATAAGAATTGAATTTGGCGGATTGACATCTGAATTCAACAAAATAATATTGGAACATGGAAAACATGCTTGAGAAAATAAAGGAGACCGCTGCGTATTTGAAAGAGCGCACGGGTGCTTCTCCAGTGGTAGGAATCATTCTCGGAACTGGCCTTGGTGGTCTGGTAAAAGAGATAGTGGCCGAGCATGTTGTGCCATATGAGGAAATTCCAAACTTCCCCGTTTCTACGGTTGAAGGGCACTCAGGTAAACTCATTTTTGGCAAGCTTGGAGGGAAGTCGGTTATGGCTATGCAAGGTCGTTTCCATTACTATGAGGGCTACGATATGAAGCAAGTGACATTTCCTGTACGAGTAATGAAAGCCTTGGGAATGAACGATTTGGTTGTTTCTAACGCAAGTGGCGGTGTAAATCCTGATTATGAGATTGGGGATTTGATGATTTTGAACGATCACATCAATCTATTCCCAACAAATCCATTAATGGGAAAGAATTATCCAGAATTGGGGCCTCGTTTTCCTGATATGAGCGATGCTTACGATAAGGAACTCATCGCTAGAGCAAAGAAAATCGCAGCTTCTCATGGAATTAAAGTTCAAGAAGGAATTTATGCTGGATTGAGTGGCCCTTGCCTCGAAACCCCTGCTGAGTATATGTATGTGAGAAATGTTGGTGCTGATACGGTTGGTATGTCAACAGTGCCCGAAGTAATTGCTGGACGACATGGCGGAATGAGATGCTTTGCAGTTTCCATTATCACCGACCTTGGCGTACCAGGTAAAATTGTGAAAGTGACGCACGAAGATGTCATTAACGTAGCTGCCAAAGCAGAACCAAAAATGACGTTGATAATGAAGGAGCTAATTGCTCAGATGTAATAATCGAACTCAGGTTAAACCTACTTGGTGGTTGTGCCTTCGGGATGCTTTTTTGTAAAACTCTCATTTACTGGTTCCCAAAGCTCAATTTTGTTTCCTTCAGGATTGAGTATGTGAACGAATTTGCCGTATTCAAATTCTTCAATCGTATCACAAATGGTTACGCCATCAGCTTTTAATTGCTCCACGAATTCTACCATATTTACTACGCGGTAGTTTATCATAAACTCTCGTTCTGAAGGTTCGAAATAGGTTGTATTTTCTTCGAAAGGACTCCATTTTTCTAATCTGACAGGTGTTCTATGGTTTTGATACAAACCTAGTATCTCAGCAGCGGAATCCAATCATACAAACATCATCCACCTGAAAGGAATCTCCTTTCCAGGTATCAAAGAATGAAACCATGTGCTCCTGCTGGTCCTTGATAGGTAATTTTGAAATGGCCTCAAGTTTCTCTCGGTAGCTCCTTTTGCCAATGCGTTTGTCGCGATTGCCACCGAATTGATCGTAATATCCATCGGAACTGATGTAAACATGATTTCCTCGTTCCAATTTGACATTTGTAGGGTTGAAGTTTCGGGTTGGGTTACCCATACTGATGCCTCCTTTGTCCGTTCGATATTCAGCCACACCAGCTTCTGTAACCACGTAGACTGATAGGTTGGCCCCAGCCAAGCGGAGTTCATTAGTCCGTTTGTCGAAGCTGCACATCACCATGTCCATTCCATCCTGAATGTCTGGATTTCCGCTACGACTCAGGTCTTCATGGAAAAGACGGTTGGCATTGTTTATAATCACTTCCGGATTTTTATATCCCACAAGTGCAATAGATCGCTGAAGTACTGAGCTGGCCAGAATGCTCATAAAAGCACCAGGAACTCCATGACCCGTGCAGTCGATTACTGAGAATACAATATGATTGACCGATTCTTCCACTATATAGAAATCTCCAGATACCGTATGAAGAGGGCGATACATTACAAACAAGCGTTCCTGCAATTTTGCCAGCACATTATCCTTCGGGAGTACAACTTGCTGAATGTTCTTTGCATAGTTAATCGCATCCTGCATGCTACGATTCTGTGTTTCAGTTTTATACAAAAGTCCTTCAATCTGAAGCTCATATTCGCTGTTCATCTTGTTCAGGAAGAGGTATCCGGCACTCACAATCGTTAGCCCAAGAACCGAGGATAAACTGACGAAAAATGGGTCTTTTATGATTGGCTCTGCAGCACCCAGCCCGGCTCCCATCGCTGCCATTATCTCGTTATAGAAGAGAAGAGTAAGTACATTGAGCGTAAATGATATGAACAGATGTTTGCGTTCTTCAAAACCGAATAGAATGACTGGAATGAAACTCAGGCTGATTTGAAAATATCTGGGAATATAAAAACTAGCCTCATGTACGGTTTCAGGTGCAATAGCCCGGATGTGCGCAACAAAAAGAACGGAAAATAGAGGAAGTGCAGTGCTGAGAATGTGTCTTGAAAGAATCCTGTTTCCTAGGAAATTGAAGAAAGGAACGGCCCACACAACGACCAACAGTGTTAGAAACCAATTGATGCTGGTCATAGAGGCACTGGTAGCGACAAATCCCACCGTCATAAAAATGACTACGATGAAAATAATTACTGCCACCTGATTGGTCAATACAATCTTCCGTGAAAAATACGGGGTGTCCTCTTTTTTTAGGCCTAGCTCGGAAACGGTTTTCCACACTTCCTGAAACCAAGCAGCTAGGGCATTCTTAGAAACAGTGGTTTGTTCAGTACTGGTTATCACGGGCTTACTACGAGATTGGTAGGCTTTGGTTTTGTCGTCAGCCTAGGTGTTAACCTAATCATGTTGTGAATTATTCCAACCGTTAAGTCTTAAGCTTATTCCTCGAATTTAAGAAGACTGAACGAACCTCGGGCAATGGCCACCGTTCCTTTGCTTTTCTGATAAAGCTTCACATCTGCTTTGATGATGCGTTTGCCGACTTTCAATAATTCGGCTTCGGCATAGAGGTCTTCTTTGATGGCACCACTTAGGTAATCAATCCGAATATCAATGGTATTGAGTTTGTCTCTGGCATCTGTAAGAACGGTTGACGCTGCAATGCCAGCTGCAGAATCGGCAATACTTGCAATGATGCCGCCATGCCACAATCCTTGTATAAAATCACCGATGAAATCTTCCTTAAACGGGACATGAATTTTGGCAAATCCTTCCTTCAGCTCAACGATTTCGAACCCGAAGATTCTATTGGCTGGCATGTGCTGCTCAATGGCCATCTTGATGATGTCCCATTTTTGCTGGTCATTCTCGTAGGTCAAACTCATTAGTTGTCCTGTTCAGGAGTTTCTGGCTTTACAAAGATGATTACCACCTGTTCAACTAAGAGATACATAACAGGTACTATTACCAGTGTGAGGAATGTTGCAAACGACAGACCGTAAACAACTGTCCAGGCCATTGGTCCCCAGAAGGCTACGTTATCACCACCGAAATAAATCTGTGGATTGAGTTCGCTCAATAGCGTGTAAAAGTTGATGTTCATGCCCGTGGCAAGTGGGAGTAGACCCAAAACCGTGGTAATGGCTGTAAGCAATACAGGGCGAAGTCGTGTTTTTCCGCCTTCAATAATGCACTCTACAGCCTCATTTAATGGAAGCACACTTCCTTCTGGCATTCCCAATTCATTCCGTCTTCTAGCGCGCGTTAGGTCGATGTAATCGATAAGAACAATGGCATTATTTACCACAATTCCCGCCAAGGAAACGATTCCTATACCCGTCATAATCACAGAAATTGTATCGCCAAAAGCGATGATTCCCAAAAACACACCGATGGTGCTAAATGCAACCGAACCAACAATAATGATTGGTTTGATGGCTGAGTTGAACTGAGAAACGAGTATCAAAACAATTAACGCAATGGCAATCATAAACGCTTTGCCTAAGAAATCAGCTGCTTTTTCCTGCTCCGCGCTCTCTCCCGTAAATCGTAACGCATAACCATCTGGCATTTGATATTCTCCGAATTTCTCTTGAATCTGGGCATTGATGTTGGTGGCGTTGTAACCCTCAATTACGTTACTCCAAATGGTAATTGTTCTATCCTGATCTCTACGTTTTACAGCGCCATAAGAACTGGTGAAAGAAATATCGGCTACAGCAGAAATTGGAATCTGCTTGACCTTGCCCGTTGTCATATCACGAAAAGTAATGCGCTGGTTAAGTAGTGAGCTTATATCATATCGATAATTGTCCTGCAATTTGAGCATAATCGGATATTCATCCTCTCCTTCTTTGTATTTGCTAATTTCCTTCCCAAAAAGTGCGGTTCTGAGCGTGCTGCCAATCTGTGCCGTGCTTAGACCGAACATCCGCGCTCTGGCTCTATTCACGTTTACCATAATCTCTGGCTTACCTGTTTCAAGGTCGATTTTCAGACCTTCAACTCCCGGAATATTCATATCCGTAATTTCTGCCTTTAGTTTCTCTGCAGTTGCAATCAGCGTTTCAAATTCTTCACCACTTACTTCAATATTGATTGGTTTGCCAGCGGGTGGTCCTTCGCGGTTTTTTTGAATGTTCATAATGATGCCAGGCTGTTTGCTGAGTTTTTCGCTCAACGCCTTCATCACATCCGAGGTGGAAATTCCTTCGCGTTCTTCAAATTCTTTGAATGAGATGGTGATTTTGGCTTTATTCGGAGTTTCGCCAGCAGGTGGCCCATCCATTGGGTCGTTAGAACCTGCACCAATATTTGTTACAACTGAATTGACGCAAACACGATAAGGCTCGATAATTTCCTGAACTTCTCCCTCAACACTCAAAATGGTTTCGTTGGTTTTTTCAATGTCGGTACCAGAAGCAGCCTCCAAAAAGATGTTAACGTATTTCGGGTCGTTGGCAGGAAAGAATTCTACATCTGGGGCCATAACTACAACAAGTCCTATGGATGCAAAAAGTAGTACAACGGTGAACAAGAACAAGGCAATCGGCCTCCAAGCTGTAAGCGAGAAACGAAGTGTTTTAAGATATGCTTCTTCCAACCATACCAAGAATTTGTCTTGAAACCATGAAGAAACAGGGCGGAGGATATAGGCATTGATAACAGTAAGTGCTGCCAATGTGGCGAAAATGGTTCCCATGCTAAACATATCGCTCAGATAGAACACAACGCTCAATACGATTTCAATTCCAACAGTAATAATTAACGATTTCCAGTTGATACCTTTCTTCTCTTCACGTTTCATAAAGAGGGCAGCAAACACAGGATTTACAACCAATCCAACAAAAAGAGATGAGCCAAGAACTACAATCAATGTGATTGGAAGGAATTTCATGAATTCGCCCATGATGCTATCCCAGAAGAGGAGCGGAGCAAAGGCCGCCAAAGTGGTTGCTGTTGATGAGATGATAGGAACAGCAATTTCGCCAACTCCGTATTTGGCCGCGTCCGATTTGGACATACCTTGAGAATACAGTCGGTAGATGTTTTCGATGGTTACGATACCGTTATCTACCAACATTCCCAAGGCGAGAATGAGCGCAAATAGTACCATCATATTAATGGTAATGCCCATGGAACCGAGAATCATAAAACTCATAAGCATGGAAAGTGGAATGGCAATTCCAACGAAAATGGCATTTCTTAACCCGAGGAAGAAAAGGAGGACGATAACTACGAGAATGACGCCCGAATAGATGCTGTTTTCCAAGTTCAAAAGTTGCCCACGAACCTGGTTACTTTGGTCGTTGGTAATGGTGATTTTTAAATCGGAAGGGAAGCGGTTTTCTTTTGCTTCTTTCAAAATGGCCGCAACCTGATCGGTAGCATTCAACAGATTTTCGCCCGATTTTTTCACAATATCTAACGATACAACAGGATTGCCATCCAATCGGGCATAACTCTCTCGTTCCTTGTATCCATCTTCAACCGTGGCAATATCTCGCAGGTAAATAATGTTGCCAAACTCTGCCTTAATAATGGTGTTGGCAATTTGGTCCATGTTGGTGTATTCGCCAGAAACACGAATGGTTCTTCGGGTTTGATCCATTAGGATGTCGCCACCCGAAATACTCATGTTTTCATAACCAATGGCGCTTTCAATGTCATTGAAACTTACCTCAACGGCATCCATCTTATTCACATCCACGTTGATGTTGATTTCGCGCTCCAACGCACCTCGCAGATTGACAGCAGAAATTTCCGGTATCACCTCCATTTTATCCTGAAGCATCTCAGCATAATCTTTCAGGTCGTCCACGCTGTAATCTCCCGAAAGGTTGATATTCATGACGGGCATTTCGGACATGTTTACGTCCATGACCATCGGCTCAATATCAAGATCTGACGGTAGATTACTTTTTGCCTTATCCACCGCATCTTTCACATCCGAAAGTGCTTCTTCAACAGGTACATCCGTGTTAAATTCTACAATGATGATGGAGTTGTCCTGAACAGAAGTTGAGGTCATCTCATTGATACCTTTCAGTGGCTTGATTTCCTTTTCAATCTGACGGGTGATTAGGTTCTCAATATCAATTGGTGAGTTACCTGGGTAGACTGTTCGCACATAAATCTGCGGCATTACCACTTCAGGAAACAATTCCTTAGGCATGGTGGAGTAGGCGAGAATACCGCCACAAACGATAAGGAATGTGAGGATAAGCACACTGGTGCTGTTTCGGAGTGAGGCTGAGGATAGCCCAAACTCCTTCATCATGCCTTTTTTATCCTTTGTTTCGTTGCTCATTTTTCTCTTTTGAGATTTTGGGTTATCAGTTATTGGTTATTAGGTGGCAGACCAATAACCACTAACTCAATAACCTAATAACTATTTCAACCCTGAATCCGAACCTGATCACCGTTGGCCACCTCATTGTAGCCTTCTACTACCACCCGATCTCCGCTCAATAATCCTTCAACCACACGTGTTTGCCCTCCGCTTGTGCGGCCAGTTGTAACATATTTCTTTACAGCCTTGGACTTTCCTTCCACTTCGTTGATTACAAATAAAAACGCGCCTTTGGCATCTTTTCCAATGGCAATGGCAGGAACAACCAATGCACCTTCCATTTCAAAATCTTTGATTTTAAGCGTTGCGATTCCGTTTGGTTTCAGTGCGCCATTCGCATTAGGAACACGAACCTCTACGCTGAATGTTCTGTTTGATGGATTGATGATGTTGCTCACTTGTCGAATTCGAGCTTTTGTGCTAAAGCCAAAAGATGGAAAGTCCACATCAACCTCAGCATTTTCCTTCACAACCTGAACATAATTTTCCGAAACGTCAGCTTTCACTTTCATTTCGCTCATGTTCACAAGCGTGAGCATCGGCTGTCCGGGTGCTGCCAATTCTCCTGCCTTCTGATAAATGCGATCAACAACACCAGCAAATGGAGCTTTTACTGTACTCATAGCCATTTGGGCAACTACAGTCTGACGCTTTTTCTGAGCACTTTCTAATCGGTTTTTTGCTTCTAAGTATTGAATCTCTGATCCGATTTTTTGTTCCCACAAACGAGCTTGGCGGTCGTAAACGGTTTGAGCCAATTCGATACCGTTGTCTATTTCCTGCAGGTTGCTTTGAAAAACACTCACATTTAAGTTTGCAAGCACGGTTCCTGCAGCAACTCTGTCTCCTTCTTTTACAAGAATTTGCTTAATCTGTCCGCCTTGTTCTGGGCTGATGTTGGCTTGCTCAACTGCTTCTAAGCTTCCGTTTACCTCAAAATGATGTTCAAAATCTTCTGGAGTAACTTTTTTTACTTCCACTAAAATTCCCAATTCTTTATTCTGGCCAATGGTTGAGTCCAGCGCAATAAGTGCTTCTTCCATCTTGTTTATCTCGTTCTGAAGCTGTGCCAATTCAACTTTCTTGGCATCAAGCGCAGCTTTTTTCTCTTCAAGTGTTGCTTCTCCTCCACATGAAACGAGTGCAAGTAGTACGGCAGCGATAAAAATATTTGTTCTCATAGTTTCGATAGTAAGTGCTTTTCGTGATTAATTGTTCTCTAGGACAACTTTCATTTGAAGTTTGGCATTCATTGCCGCAAATAACGTGTTGATGTATTCGCCTTGTGCTTGTAAAAGTTGGTTCTCAGCTGTGGTTAATTCCATGCTGGTAGAAAGACCTTCGTTGTATTTAATCAACGTTTTTTCCTGAATGCGTTTTGCCAATTCAATATTCTCCTGACTTGTAACCAATTGTTCTAATGAAGAAGCAAAATCGCCCTTTGCGGTAATCGATTGAAGTTTCAAGGCTTGCTCTGTATCTGCCAGTTTGTTTTTGATTTTTTGCTGTTGCAATTTAGCCTTGTTGATGCTGGCCAGTCCGCCAAGGTTGTCCCAAATTGGAATGGTTAGTTTGATGCCCCACAGCGTTTGTGGATACCATGACTTGCTGAAATCGAAGAAATCGAATTTATCCCTGAAGGCTTGCTGCTGGTAATCGAAGAAAGCATTCAGTCTAGGGTAGTACTTGGCTTGTTCCAATTTTACCAAATATCCATGCATAACGATATCCTGCTTGACAAGGTCGTATGCAAGGTTGTTGTTTAGGTCAAGTTCTGTTGCCATCAGCTCTTCGTTGGATTGCAAGGTCCAAAGCGTTTCAAGATTGTCTGAAAGGCTAATCTTGGTATCTATTGGCATACCCATTTTATACTTGAGCAAGTTGAGGGTTGCCTGATGTTGACGTTCGGCTTGCCTTACGCGATTCTTCATTTGATTCATCAAAAGATCTAATTGCTCCACATTCATCTCTTCCGTAAATCCCTCCTTGAAAAGTGCGATAGTCTCTTCAAGCGTTTTCTCCATATTGGAAATATTCTCATTTAACAGACGAACATTTTCTTTGGCAATTTGAGAAGTGTAATAAGCTTCGCCAACAAGGGTTTTGACCTCATTCTTGGTCATCTTTTCCATGTCTCGCGATAGTTTCTGAAAACCTTTGGCTCCTTTTACGCCAACTATATACGAACCATCGAAAAGTTGAAGTGTAGCCGTGGCTCCAATATCCATGGTATATGGCTGACCGAACTGAAGTTCTGCCAATTCTCCAGGAGGTGCGAGTGGATTGAAGGCTGAGGCGTCAAATACCGAGGTAGGAAGTTGTAAGAAGTTGTTGAAACCTACCGAACCATTTATCTGTGGCAATCCTTTCGCAGCTTGAATCCAAACATCTTTATCGGCCTGTTGCACATCAATGGATGCAGTCTTAGATTTTTGACTGTTTTGCCAAGCGTAAAGCACTGCATCAGTCACGCTCAGCTCCATTAAGCTGCCTTCTTGCGCAAAGACAGGAATTGATACGAAGGTGCAAATTGTAAGTATGAGTAAGTTTCTCATCTAGTTAGAAAATAGGGTTCTGTGTATCGAGTGATTTAAACTTGTTTTTCAGGTATTCCATGCCTTTTTCGCTGGCTATGCCCCTTATGTGGTATCTTATAGCCTCGAAGTACACATCCTTAGGACTATACTTGCCCGCTGGAAATAATTTCTGGTCAAAAATGATGTCCATTCTACCAACATACAATCCTGCTACAATCGGAATGTTGATGTTATCGCGATAGAGCTTTTGTGAAATGCCATCTTCGATATTTCTGGCAATGCACGACATCACGATTTTCAGTTTATACTCATTGAATTTTGCAAATGCCACAGGGTAATACTTTTCCATATCAAAGAGTATGGAAGGGTGCATGCTTTGCAGATGCGCGCTCACGTGTTGTGAGATTAGGAACATTTCTTCAATCGCATTATCGCTGCTCAGATGGATTTGCTCAAGCGCTTCTTGTTCCAAATCCATGTGCGCTTGAATGCCTTGCGAAACCAAATCCGATTTATCAGAAAACGACTGATAAAGCGTCTTTTTAGACATGCCCAAGTGACGAGCAATATCATCCATAGTAAGGCTCTTAATGCCATACTGCATGAACAACACCGTAGTCTGCTCTAATATTTTCTGGGCTTTTTCTTCCAATTCGGGCGCAAATGTAATGCTTAAAAAACCACGGAAACGATTTTTATGTTAAAAGTTTCCTAAGTTTTTAGTTTGAGGAGCGAGAGGCGAGGGACAAGGGACAAGGGATGGACAAGGGACAAGGGGCGAGGGGGGACAAGGGATGGACAAGTGACAAGTGACAAGGGACAAGGGGAAGAAAGTGATAAGTGATGTCTGAATCCGCAAGTTTTGGCTCCTGTCCCTCGTCTCTTGTCCAAATTCGCTAACGGTCTATCTTTGCGCGCTTCAAAAACAACGCAATGGAAAGCATCAAACAATTATTGACCTCCAATAAACTGGACCGTGAAGTAACCGTGAGAGGTTGGGTGAGAACCAAAAGAGGTAACGCCTACGTGAATTTTGTGGCTATGAATGACGGTTCAACGGTGAATAATATACAGTGCGTATTTGATTTTGAATCTAAGTTTAAGGAAGCAGAACTGGCTACTGTCACAACTGGGGCCTGCGTTTCCATTACAGGTCAGTTGGTGGCAAGTGAAGGAAAAGGACAAACGGTGGAGGTGAAGGCCACTTCGCTGAAAGTGCATGGCGTTGCCGATCCCGATAAATTCCCGATTCAGCCTAAGAAACACAGTTTGGAATTTCTGCGTGAGAATGCCCATTTGCGCATGCGTACTAGCACGTTCGGTTCTGTTTTTCGTGTGCGACATGCGCTCACGTTTGCCATTCACAAGTATTTCAACGACCGTGGTTTCTTCAATATCCATTCACCGATTCTTACAGGAACGGATGGAGAAGGAGCAGGGGAGATGTTTAGAGTAACGATGCTCGACCCTAAAAACCCACCATTGAATGATGATGGAACGGTTGATTATTCAGAGGATTTTTTTGGCAAGCAGACTAACTTGTGCGTAACTGGTCAGTTGGAGGCCGAATTGGCCGCCATGGCGCTTTCTAAGGTTTACACGTTTGGGCCTACATTCCGTGCAGAGAACTCAAATACATCTCGCCATTTGGCGGAATTTTGGATGATTGAGCCAGAAGTTGCTTTTAACGATATATATGCCAACATGGATTTGGCAGAAGATTTTCTGAAAGAAACCATCAAATATGTGATGGAAACCTGTCCAGATGACCTAAAGTTCCTTTCGGAACGAATTGCCGAAGAGGAAAAAAGCCTTCCGCAGGACAAACGCCAACCCATGGAGTTGTTAGAAAAACTTCGTTTTGCCTCTGAGAACGATTTTGCTCGAATAACTTATACGGAGGCGGTTGACATTCTCCGCGATTCAAAGCCTAACAAGAAAAAGCAGTTCCAATATCCTATTGACGAATGGGGTGTTGACCTACAGAGCGAGCATGAGCGTTTTTTGGTAGAAAAACACTTCCAAAAGCCGGTAATCATTACGGGTTATCCTGCCAAGATTAAGGCATTCTATATGAAACTGAACGAGGACGGCAAAACGGTTGCGGCCATGGATATTCTATTCCCAGGCATTGGCGAAATTGTTGGTGGCTCACAGCGCGAGGAACGCTACGAAGTGCTGATGAAGAAGATTGAGGATTTCCACATTCCGATAGAAAGCGTGTGGTGGTATATGGATACGCGCAAATTCGGAACGGTAGAGCACAGTGGTTTTGGCCTTGGCTTTGAACGGCTGATGATGTTTATTACAGGAATGACCAACGTACGAGATGTAATCCCTTTTCCGAGGACTCCAAATAACTGTGAGTTTTAATCCTTTGGAGCGAGCTTAGCTTCCAATTTGGCAATTTTCTTGGCCGTGCTGGCTATTTCCTTCTTGATGTATTTGGTGTATGCCTTTCGGATTTCTTTTCCTTCCGATTGTTCCAACTGGTCTGCCAAATATTTGGCGTAAGACACTAGCCCATCCTTTTTGAATTCGCGCAGTTTCTGCCAAATT
>Ga0209702_10000687_pt1 | contig 70578 bp, 55 predicted proteins | sample FRY01_FD_187210 | JGI IMG/M metagenome (GOLD analysis project Ga0209702, IMG submission 187210) | Freshwater microbial communities from Lake Fryxell liftoff mats and glacier meltwater in Antarctica - FRY-01 (SPAdes) (version 2) | ecosystem: Environmental > Aquatic > Freshwater > Ice > Glacier... | reverse complement strand
AGATCATCAGGAAATAAAAGAAAAGCAATCTATACAGGGGATTCTTTTCTAGAATATTATAAAATCCCCTCAATTTCAACACAATAAATTACTTTTGGACTATCCTTAAACGTTTAGGACACTATTGGCTCGAAACCAAATATATTAAAAATAATGGCGCATCAGCCCTTTTGAAATAAAAGGGCGATCAGGCTTTACCGGGGTTCCGTAATTTATTTGTTTGCGTTTTAAAAGCAAACCAATAAATGTACCAAGCCCTTTAAATCCTTTGCGCAAAAACCAAACCCTCAACATATTTCTTTTAATTTAATGTTGATTGGAGAGTTTTAAGGTGGATTAACGATTGCAGCGAGATCACCGCTTATTCTCGGATAAGCTTTTTTAAGCACCCTTCGTCCGATAGCTATTAGTTTCTTTTACCATTGACATTTTTTGTAATCAGATGAATTTAAATAATTAAAAAACTTCATTTCATATAGATTTAAATAAAACATATTAAGCCTCAGAATGAAGAAACATATTGATTTTATAATACCATATAGCTATGTGTACTTTGCGACCTCTGTATTTAATAAAAAATCTCCAGCAGATAGCGCAAATTTTCGCAGATGTTTTAGGCTCTGATAAATCCTAATCGATTTCCTTAATTCTTTGTTGAAGAAATTCTTAAATGATACCATCGGAATCAAATATTTATAGAAAACATTTATGTTAAATTGTTCGACCCCAAAGGGGTCGTACCTTATTGAATTCAATTTTCTATAAACATTTAATCCCTACGGGATTAGAAGCAGCAGAAAATTCAAAACCCAAAGGATTACTGAGGAGATTCGCTTTGTGACTTGTGCTAAATGCTTGTCGATTTCCTTAATTCTTTGTTGAAGAAATTCTTAAATGATGCCATCGGCATCAAATATTTATAGAAAACATTTATGTTAAATTGTTCGACCCCAAAGGGGTCGTACCTTATTCAATTCAATTTTCTATAAACATATAATCCCTACGGGATTAGAAGCAGCAGAAAATTCAAAACCCAAAGGATTACTGCGAAGATTCGCTTTGTGACTTGTGCTAAATGCTTGTCGATTTCCTTAATTCTTTGTTGAAGAAATTCTTAAATGATGCCATCGACATCAAATATTTATAGAAAACATTTATGTTAAATTGTTCGACCCCAAAGGGGTCGTACCTTATTCAATTCAATTTTCTATAAACATATAATCCCTACGGGATTAGAAGCAGCAGAAAATTCAAAACCCAAATCATTACTGCGAAGATTCGCTTTGTGACTTGTGCTAAATCCTGGTCGATTTCCTTAATTCTTTGTTGAAGAAATTCTTAAATGATGCCATCGGCATCAAATATTTGTAGAAAACATTTATGTTAAATTGTTCGACCCCAAAGGGGTCGTACCTTATTCAATTCAATTTTTTATAAACATATAATCCCTACGGGATTAGAAGCAGCAGAAAATTCAAAACCCAAAGGATTACTGCGAAGATTCGCTTTGTGACGTGTTACCTAGATAACGATCAAGGGTCCAAAAATTAAAATTATTTCCAAAAAAAAAGCCGATTTTGAAATTCAAAATCGGCTATTATACATATTTAAAAATTACTTAATCTAAACCACCTCTTCTTGTTGGCGAGCGTGGAGTAGGCCATGCTGAAGGTTCTCCTGTACGTGGATTAAGCGGTAAAATACTCTTTTCTTTAGATGTAGTTTCTGGGTCTTCGCTGGCCATGTAAGCTAAAATTGCAGCTAAAATGGTGTTGCTTTTCAAATCGTCAAACACAATTTTATCGTAAGTATCCCTATTTGTATGCCACGTATAATTACCATAAGACCAACTGATAGAGCTTAAAGAAAAAGCTGGCGCTCCGGCTGCTACAAAAGAAGCATAATCTGAACCTCCACCACCCGGGTTACCAGGGAAGTTTGTTTTCACATCTTTCCTAATTTCGTAAGGTACTTTAGTCATCCATCTACCTAAATAATCGTAAGCATTTAAAAAACCTTGTCCAGATAAATCTACTACTCTGCCTGTGCCGTTATCCTGGTTAAATAATACTTGGATATTTTTTACAATCTCTGGATGATCTTCTACAAATGCTCTAGAACCGTTTAGGCCTTGCTCTTCACTACCCCAATGTCCTACCAAAATAGTACGTTTTGGGTTTGGATAATATTTTTTTAATAAACGCATCACTTCCATCATGGTGATGGTTCCGGTACCGTTGTCTGTTGCGCCAGAAGCGCCATCCCAAGAATCAAAATGTGCAGAAAGCATTACATATTCGTCTGGTTTTTCTGTTCCTCTAATCTCACCAATGGTATTAAATGTAGGTACAACACCTAAATCTTTGCTGGTTGCTACAATGTTTAATTTTGGAGTATTTCCGCTTTCGGCTAAGCGATACAACATTCCGTAATCTTCTAAAGCCACATCTACAGTTGGAATTTTTTTAGTAGATGCACTAAAAATTTTATTGACGCCAAATCCTGCCGACCAATAAGAAGAAACGATCCCTGCTGCACCAGCTTTTTCTAAAACTGCGATAATGGTACGAGTTGTATAACCTGTTTTCCTAATTCTGTTTGCCCAAGCTCTACTTTGTTCTGTACGATCTTTCTTCATTTTCTCTACCGACTCTTTGGTGCCGTATTGTTCCCAGTTATCGTCTGGTCTGCCCGTAGGTTGCAACATAGAAACCATTACAAATTTCCCTTTCACGCTAGGTAACCATGCTTTAAAAGCATTAGAATCTGCTAAATCTGGAATAATAATTACATCGGCAGTTACTCCTTTATTAGATGTTGACGGACTCCAAGCCAATTGAGTGCCTTCTAAAGAGCGTACACGTGGAGAAACCATATCTATATGCGTGATGCCTCGCTCCCAGCCTTTCCATTCGCCCCATTTCTCGTTTTTAGCGCTAATGCCCCAGTCGGTATATTTTTTTACAGCCCAATCGTTAGCCTGTTTCATTTGAGGTGTTCCTACCAAACGGGGACCAATTAGATCTGTTAATTCATGCGCTAATTGAGGCAAAAGAGAATTGTTAGTTTCCTCTTTAATGATATTTTCTATTACTGCATCCTTAGTTTGTGCAACTATTACACCTTGTGCAAATAGAAATGAAATGAGTAGGTAATTTTTTAACTTCATATTATTTTAGGATTAAATTAAAATCCAATTTAGAAAAAATCAATTTAACTTAGGACTTTGCCTTATTTTGTATCAGATTTAATACCATATACTCCTTTTAATATTTACCTTGATTTAAATATTAAGTTTGTACATCCTATTTCCCGAAGGCTTAAACTCAAACTATCCATAAATGAAAAAAATACTTTCCTATTTAGGCATCATTTTACTTTGTTTAATTGCAGTAATCTTGTTTCGCACTTTTACTTTTAAGAGTAAGCAAGTTGCTGAAAAAACCATGTCTTTTTTAACTTTAAATGATTCTTGTGTAAACCATTTACAGCAAGCTATTCGGTTTAAAACCATTTCTTACGATGGCCCAAATTTAATGGATACCGCAGCATTTACTGGTTTTCAAAATTTCTTAATAGAAAGTTATCCGTTAGTTTTTTCTAAGATGCAATTAGAGAAAGTGAATAATTTTAGCTTGATTTTACGCTGGAAAGGGAAATCGGCGAAAGCCAAACCCATTATTTTAATGGCACACCAAGATGTGGTTCCTATTGAAGAAGCAACGGCAAATTTATGGACGGTTAAGCCATTTGATGGTGCAATTAAGGATGGTTTTATTTACGGGCGAGGCGCAATTGATGATAAAGGAAGTTTAATTGCCATTTTAGAAAGTTCCGAATTACTGCTGAAAGAAGGCTTTATACCAGAAACAGATATTTATTTTGTATTTGGACATGATGAAGAAATATCTGGATTAAAAGGGGCTAAAGCTGTAGCTAAACTTTTTGAAGAGCGGAAAATTTCTCCAGCTTTTGTATTAGACGAAGGGGGTATTATTACAGAATATAAAGTGCCCGGATTAAATAAAACAGCTGCGGTGGTAGGTATCTCCGAAAAAGGCTACCAAACGCTAGAACTTAAAATAAATATAAAAGGTGGGCATTCTTCTATGCCCGAAGATAAAACTGCTATAGACGAAATGGCTAAAGCTATTGTTAAATTAAAAGAACATCCTTTTGAAGCTGAAATTACACCAATAGTCAAAAAATTTTTAAGCTATGTTGGACCAGAAATGCCTTTTGTAAGTAAAATGGCGATGGCCAACCAATGGTTATTTAAACCTCTTATTTTAAATAATTATAGTAAATCTGGAGCCGGCAATGCAAGTATAAGAACTACAACGGCAACTACAATTTTTAATGCTGGAGTTAAAGAAAACATAATTCCTGGTCAGGCTAAGGCAATTGTTAATTTTAGAACGCAGCTTGGTATTTCGCAGAAAGATGTGATCGCACATGTTAAACAGGTAATTGAAAACGATAGCATTTTAATAGTTCCTGTAGGCAATTCAGAAAATCCTAAACAAATTGCAGATGTTGATAGTCCAAGTTTTAAATACATTCAAAAAAGTATTGCCGCTTTAAAAAAGGACATTATAGTTGCTCCATATTTGGTTTTGGGAGCTACTGATGGCAGATACTTTGGAAATATCACCTCGCAGGTTTTTAGGTTTATCCCATTTACAGACCCAGAAGGTTTTCACGGAGTAAATGAAAGAATTGCCATTACGGAATACAAAAAAGGAATTAGCTATTACTACTATTTGATTAAAAATTATAGCCCGATGGAATAGAAGAATATTTTAATGAATTAAAATTTTTAGGTGTTTAAATCTTATTTCTTGAGTACAATCTATATGTGGGTTAACGATTGTAAAGATATGAGGGTGTTGAAACGCCTTAAAACACTTTTTAGACTAATTCAGTTTTTAAACAACTCTATAATCAATTACCTTTTTCTTAGGCTTAGATATAGCTAATTGTTCACCATTTTTTTGATTATCAAAAATCTTGGTTAACGTTATAATTGCAAGTACTAAATAAAAATAAATACTAAACGGATACTGAACAATGGCTTCTTGTGGGTAATTACCTAAAGACATGGCAAAAACAATTAAAATCATTGATAAACAAATGGCTCTAAGTTCTGGGTCTCTAATAGAAAAATAATTTTTTATACCTACGTACAGTGCGGTAAACATAATAGAGCAAATTAGCAATAACCCAACCCAGCCTAACTCCATGGCAACACGTACATAACCACTATCTGGCGGAAACTGTGCTAAAAAAGAACCAGGTGCAAAACGCACACCCCAAATACCAGAACCACCTAAACCACCACCAAAAGGGTGTGTTTGTACAAATGGCTGTACCTTTTTTTGATTTAGCTTTCTTACGTTATAAGAAGCATCTTCATTTGGGGTAAATGCAGTTTGAAACCTTCTTAAAGTAGAGTTAGAGGTTGGCGCATTAATTAAAATCATAAAACCAATAGCTAAAGGAATAGATAATGCTATTAATGTTTTATTCAGTTTTAAAACCACCAATAACAAGAAAGCTGCTGGGATTAAAACATAGGCACCTCTAGTACCCGAGTAAGTTAAAACTGTACAAAATAAAAGTATCAAGCCCCCTAATGCTACTTTGTATTTAGTTTTATAGGGTCCAGTTATTAATCCTACACATAATAAAGTGGCTGCAACCATATTATAGGAGAAAGCCACAGGGTCAGAGAAAATGGAGTTTTTACGCCATTTCCCATCTATAAAGTTTAAATTAATATAAAGCTGATCGTATTGATTTTTTTGCTCAAAATCAAAGAAACCAAAGTACTCTTGTTTTATTGCCCAAAGTGCAGCAAAAACAGATAGACCTAGCCAAAACAGAATAATGGTTTTTAAAAACTTAACACTATTAATGTAATAGGTGAAGATATAATAAGAAAGCATCACTAAAGCTACGTTTCTGATAGTATACAACCAAGCTAATTTAGACTCTGCAATGGGGTTAAAAACCTGTAAAAGATTATATACAATCCAAATGAATAAGATGTAAGAAATGGGGTTTTTAAATATCCAATAATTACGGTTGTATTTCTGACTGATAAAAAAAGAGAGTATCAGAATACCTAACATACCATCCATTAATGTTCCTAAAGGAAAGGTGGTGTTAATTACAGTGATTAAAAATATAATAAAGTATGCGCCAGTTAAGAGGGCTAAAACCGCAAATTTTGGTTCTTTAATTACGATATAAATAAATATTAACGCAAAAGATATGGCAAGTGGTAATAAACCAAATTTTACACCATAAAGACTGAAAACCAGAACACTTAGGCCTGACAATATTAATAATATAATTAATACTATGGCGTAAATGTTATTGCTTTTACCTTCAGACTGTAATTCTAAATTTTCCATTAAAAAAATACAATTTTAAAAACGAAGAAATAAGTTAGCACCAGGCAAATGATAATAGCCAAAGTTTGCTTAAATTTCTTTAAGCCATCTTTTTTTCTTTGTTCTACGGTGCCTACTGGGTCAACTCTCATTTATTCTAATGAATTATTTATTTTTTTTGGTGCTTGGTTGCAACCGATATTTTATTGGCTACTTTAATTTTGCTTAACGATACCATTTGATAAAAAATAAATTTTGGTATTCCAATTAAAGAATTATAAATTTTCTGGTCGGTTTTAGAATTCATCAATGCTAATAAGAATCCAGCTGTAAAGAATATAAAACCAGCAAGCCAAATAACGTAGTTTAATCCTAATGTAAAGTTAATAATCATGGTAATTAGCGATAATATTAGAAAAATAAACAATGGTGGTCTTAATAATACTAATCCAAAAATAAACTGATTAATAGATAAGTTTTTAATTCCTTTTATAATCAATCCAAATCCGTAGCTAAAATATTTAAACCAAGTATTTAACCATCTAGATCTTTGTTTTACCAATTGATCTGAGTTTGATGTTTTCTCATCAAAAACAATGGCATCAGGATTAAAAGCAATTCTAATATTTTGTTTAACGAGCCAATTTTGTAAAACCTTATCAAATCCGGCACCACTCACTTTATTTTCAATTAAAAATTGCTGGTATAAATCAGCCTCAAAGGCCATCCCCGATCCTGCTAAAGTTGCAGAAGAACCACTTTTAAAAAGCTGTTCACCATCATAATAATGGTAATAAATATCTCTGGCTGCATCTAAACAAGCTACCGTGGTATCTAAATTTTTAGCTTCTCTTAAACCCTGTACAGCTCTAAAATCTAAACTCAAACTATTTAAAATTTCTTTTAAATAATTAGGATCTAAAATATTATCACTATCCACTATGGTTACAAAATCATGCTTATTAATAAAATGATTAAAAGCATAATGGTGAGAGCCTGTATTGCTAGCAATTATTGTTTCTGGTTTTAAAACGATAACTCGGCTGTCATCAAAAATTAAATTGGTGATGTCGCATTTATCAGCAACCAAGTAAACAGTAAAGTTAATATAGCTTTGCTTCAGAATAGATTCTATTACAGCGTGTAAAAAGACTGTTTCTTCGTAAGCGGTTACTATAATTGCAAAATTGGCCCGTTTTAATTCTTTAGGTTTTTGATGTACTTTCTTACCAAACACCTGGTTAAATAATAGTAAAACGATAGGGAAGAAAAGGTGGTAGCCAATTATTACTTGAACTACAATCCATAAAATACCTATCGTTTTTTCAACCATTTACTCTATAAAGTTAGCATTAAAATTATTTTCTGCTTTTAAATTTGTTTCCACAGATACTTTATTAATTACCCATCCTATAAACTGTCCATTTAAAGATTTTAAATAATTGATGTGTTGTTTTTTACTTCCCGTTATAGTTTGGTTAGCTTCAAAAACCCCCATTACCTTATCAGAAATTAAATTCCACTCTTTAGCTTTACTTAATGTTTCTAATGACGGTGTTTCTATTAAAATCACATCAAACTCTGATCTTAATTGGTCAAATCTTTGTTTCACAACTTGCTCATCGGCAATCTCGAAAAGAGATTTATCTTCTCCTTTGTTACCCATAACCATAATACCTGCATTAAATTCTGCAGAACCTAAATTACCAGTCTTTAAGAAATCTTCTATATAGAATTTGGTGTTAGAGTTTTCTGTAATACTTGGGTGGTCAAAGTTGCCATCAATTAATAATACTTTCTTGCTAATAACTACGTAAGAGTAGGCAATACAAGCAACTAATAATGTTTTTCCTTCCGAGTTATTCATACTCGTAATGTTTAACACCTGTCCTTTAGTATTTACTACTGGTTTCATTTCGCGACTAATCTCATACCTTGCAGACCTTAACTGTTTCTTAAGCTCCTGCATCTCTGGGTTAGCGTGTAAATTGCTCCAAATCTCTTTCAAAGCTAAACTAGCACTGTTTACTCGGTTAATTTTTCCTAAAACCGGTATCTCTGTTATTTGAGCTAATTCTCTTGGTGTGCCAATCTTATTATCAAAATAGAATATGATAAAGAAAACTAAGATACAGAACACAAAACTGATGATACCACTTAAGATAATTAAAAGCATCTTTTTGGAAGGTAACTGCATACCAGGATTTGCAACTTGTACTTGTCTTAACCTTGATGTTAAACTAGCCTCTAAACCAGCATCGTTATATTTATCTAAAATATCTAAGTATTCTCTACTCGCTATATCTATTTTACGTTCTAAAGATTGTATTACTGCTTCATGAGGTACCAATTTATCAAATCGGTTATTCATGTCGGCTAGTTCTCTTTTTAATAAGCTTAAACTGTATCTAGCGATATCATAATCTATAGTTAAGGCTAATTTCTTTGCTATTAAATCTCTTTTTTGGTTTAACGGATTATCAATATACTTGTCAGATTGTGTAGCAATTTGTTTCTCTTTAACCTTCATTAAGGAATCTATCTGAGTTTTATAAACATCCTCAAATCCACTTTGAACATATCTTTCTGTTACAGCGGCTAGCTCAGTTCTAGTTTGTACTATTTGACTATTAATTTTAATTAAAGCTGCTTCAATATATCTTCTCTGGTTAGGATCAAAATTTTTGTCAATACCATCAATAGTCTTTCTTAAAGAAACAATATCTTTTTCTGCTTCTTGCTTACGTCTTTCGTACTCGGCAGACAGTTCATACATCTTTCTAGATTGCTCTAATAAGTTGATAATTCTGTTCTTGATTTTATATTGCTTTAATGCTTGTACGTTTTTATTTAAAGTATCACTTTTAATCTTTGCCTTTTCAGATAAAAATTTAACAGCTTTTGTCTGATTCTCTTTTAATATAGAGGTATAATAGCTTACAAACTCTGTGCTAATAGTATTTACAACAAATGCAGATAATTCTGGATTTTCTGAAACAAATCTTACCGAAATAAAATCACTGGTTTCTAAACGATCGGCAGAAAAATTATCTAAAATCTCTGCAGAAGTGTAATGCATAGATTCTAGAATATCATAAAGCTCTTTGTCTTCGGTATTAAACCTGTTTAAAGATTCTCTAAAAGAAAACTTTTTCTTAAAAGAGTTCAAAATTTTTCTTCTATCTATTTCAGATAGGTCTTTGATTTTGTTACTCCATTCTCTAAATGGTTTTTCTGCGGTTAAATCATGAATTATTAATTGATAAGAAACCATATTGGTAATTTTTTCAAGCTTCATAATTTCAATTAAATTACTAAACTCTCTAATCACTGTAGTTTCTTGCTTGTCAGAGGTATTTTGTAAAACCTGAGTTTCATCAACAATACCAGTAGCTATTTGCCCTTCTGCCAAAAACTGATCTTCTAAGTTTCTTACCAAAAAGAAAGCAATTATTATGGTGATGATAGGCACAGATATGATTACAAATCTGAATTTGTAAAGCAGGTTGTAAAATTTCTTTAACTCTTCCATTATTTTATATCTTCTAACTTAGTGATGGTTAATTCTTCTATGGAAGCTTTCGCTATTAAATATCCAGCTTCCGATTCTAATTTTTGTTTAGTTAAACTGCTAAAATTGATGAGTGCCTCGCTATAATCCCTAAATTCAACTTCTCCACGCTCGTATTTTAATCTTAAGTTTTGCACTAAACCTTCTGCGTCTTGTAAACTCTTGGTAAAAAGTTTAATAGAATTTAACTGTTGTATATAGGTAAAGTATCTTGTTTTAACCTGCACTTCAATAGTAGATTCGTACTGGTTAGAAGTTTCTTTTGCAAATTCTAACTGCTGCTTAGCAATTTTAATATTGTTAGGAGTTTGTAAGGTTTGCGCTAAGTTAAAGTTGATAGCTAACTGCACACCAGAAGAGAATAATGGATTTACTAGTACGGCTCCTCCTACAGGTTGAGAAAGATATAATGCATTTACAGAATTAAACCAAGAAAGCTTAGCATTCTTGATATTGTATTCTTCTATTTTCTGCTTTACATCTAATTGCTTTAATAACGGGTAGTTAGTTTTGGCAGTAGATATCAGCTTCTCTAAGAATAAATAAGAAATATCCGGAATCATTGTTTCCTGTGCTTTTGCCTTTTCTGTTAGGCTAAACAAGCTTACCATAATTGTGGATAAGTAAAGAATTTTTGTAAATGAGCGTTTCATATAATTAGTTTAGGTATGTGCACAAAAAAGCATTCTACTTGGTCTTATTTACTAAATTATTATGCCAAGAAAGGGATAGAAACAATTTTCATTAATAAAATAGCTCTTAATAAACATTAAGCCGTTTTTTAAATTATTAACTTTTTTAATCATGAGGTTTGTACAATTTTAAACGCAATTAAAATGGGTAATACATTGCGTAAATGGGGAAATATTTACCCAGTTATTTGTGTAATTAAATTGTAATAAAGCCACTCATAAATATAAAAAAAGCTTATTTTAATGCAAGTAGATAGTATATACTTAATCTTACTTTACTATCATCTATATTGGAGTGATTTTTGGACTTCATTAATCACAATTTGTAAATTGTTAATAATTAAATAACGCTCATTATGAAATTAAAACCATTACCAAGTCTGCTAATGACTATAGGTTTTGTGATTTTTAGCTTGCTATGTAAAGCACAATTACCGTACTTCCAAAGCTTTAAAGAATCAACTGCTAGTAATATTGTTTTTGGTGGTGCACCAACTGCAATTTTAACAGCTTCTCCATCTTCAGGTATAGATTTACCAGGCGCTGGATACTTAAGATTAACTAACAATTCAGTTAACCAAAAAGGATATGTTTACGGAACTGACAACTTTAACACTAATCAAGGTTTAAGTATTTCTTTCGAATATTTTACTTATGGGGGTTCAGGCGCCGATGGTATTTGTTTCTTTTTGTTTGATGCAACGGCAAATCCATTTAATATTGGTGGTTTTGGTGGTTCTTTAGGTTATGCACAATTTAATCTAACTAATCCAGTTTCGCCAGGTCTTAGTAAAGGTTATATAGGTGTTGCGCTAGACGAATTTGGTAACTTTCCAAACCCAAGAGAAGGCAGACAAGGTGGAATTGTAGGTCCAGGATTATTTGGAATTTCTACTAAATCTGTTGTACTTAGAGGTAAAGGAGATGGAGCCGCTCAAACACCAAATAATTACAGGTATCTAACTTCTGTTACTGCAAGTGATAAAGGTGTTGATTTAGTTGACGATGGTGCGGCAGGTCAAAGATCGCCAGATAGTACTCAGTTAGGTTTTAGAAAAGCATTAGTAGATTTGCAGCCCAACCCTGCAGGTGGTTATAACGTATCAGTAAGAATTCAAGTAGGAGGCACACCAACAAAAACAACTACTGTAATTGATAATTATTACTACCCAGATGCAGCACCTACATTAGTTAGATATGGTATTTCTTCTTCTACAGGAGATTTAACCAATTTTCATGAGATTAGAAATGTAAGAATTGATATTTATAAACGTCCGTTTACAAGTCCAACTGCTTTAAATGATGTAATAACAGAATGTCCAAGCAAAACAACCACTATAAATGTAATAAGTAATGATGCTTCTACAAATGTAAATGGAAACATAGACCCAACTTCAATAGATTTAGATCCTTTTATTGCAGGAGTACAAAAAACTTTTTTAGTGGCTGGTAAAGGTGTTTTCACAGCAAATAACAATGGTACCGTAACATTTACTCCACTCAATCAAAATATTACAGGCTCAGTTTCTGCCCGATATACCATTGCAGATAATTTTGGATATGTTTCTGCACCTGCAACTATCACTATACAAGAACCAGTTACTAACATACAAGCAAATGCCGGTGCAAATCAGTTAGTGAATATTAGTACACAAACTGGTGTAGCATCTGTAACAGGTAATTTTCCTCCTAATTCTACAGGTCTTTGGACACAAGTAAGCAGTCCGATTGGATCAGTAATTTCTACTCCAAATGCAGCAACTACAAATATTACCAACATCCCTTTAGGTATTCATGTATTTAGATGGACACTAACTACAGTAGCGCAATGTCCTGTTTCTAGTGATGTACAAATTATTATGAATGCCATACCAGTTGCTGTAAATGATTTAGTAACCGGCATTCTTAATGCACCAATAGATATCAATGTTTTAAATAACGATACCGATAGAGATGGAAACCCAACGATAGATCGCACCACAGTAGTAATCGTAACTCAACCAACAAACGGAACGGTTACTGTAAACCCAACAACGGGTCTTGTTACTTATACGCCAAATCCTGGTTATACAGGGCTAGATAGTTTTACTTATACCGTAAGAGATAACCGTGGGGCGCTTTCTAACATTGCGACTGTAAACATTACAGTTCCTGTGCCACCAAAAATTGGTTTAGCTAAGCAATTGGTTAGTATCACAGAACTTGCCGACCAATCTTTTGATGTTAAGTTTGACTTCTTCATTAAAAATTACGGTACTTCTACTTTACAAAACTTGTCATTAAGAGATAATTTAGCCACAACATTTAGTGGTGCATCATTTACTATAAAAAGTTTAGTTTCTACAGGCTCTACCACATTAGCTACTAATCCTAACTTTAATGGTATTTCAATTATAGAAATGTTAGGAGTGAATAATCAGTTATTGGGTAATGCTACTGCTAAAATAGAGTTAGTAGTAAATGTTAAAATAATCAACACTTTTAATTTTATAAATACTGCATTTGTAGAGGGCACTGCAATTGGAACTAACACGGTGGTAAGAGATCAATCTACCGATGGAGGTACGCCAGACCCTAATACACCAAATGATGTTACGCCAGCAATTCCAACTCCAATACGTTTTATAGTGGATAGAATATTTATTCCAGAAGGCTTCTCTCCAAATGGCGATGGTACTAATGATGGATTTGTAATTGTAAATGCAGGTTTAACACCACTTAACTTCGAGGTTTATAACAGATGGGGAAATGTAGTTTATGCTTCGGCAGATTATTTAAACACCTGGAACGGAACTTCTAATAAAGGCTTATTAATTGGCCAAGACTTACCAGTAGGTACTTACTACTATATAGTTAATTACAACGGCAAAAAATACTCTGGCTACTTAACCTTAAACAGATAGAAATCATGAAAATATATATATTTAAAGGCATTGGCATGTTTATGCTTTTAGCTTGTGTTTCGCAGGTTAAGGCACAACAAGACCCAATGTACACGCAATACATGTTTAACATGTTAGCGGTAAACCCAGCTTATGCAGGAAGTAGAAACGTGGTGTCTGCTACGGCTTTATATCGTAACCAGTGGACCGGATTAGACGGTGCACCTCAAACAACAACCTTCACTATAGATGCACCTGTTAACGATAAAAAAATAGGCTTAGGCTTACAAGTTTTTAATGATAGGCTAGGTATTACCAACACCACTGGTATCGTATTAACAAGTGCTTATAGGATAAGAATGGATAGAGGTACGCTTTCATTTGGTATTCAAGGAAACGTAGCTAACAGAAGAGCAGATTTTACTCAAGTAAGATTAGATCCAACAGGCACTTCTAACGATGTGGCCTTTCAAGATTTTAACAGCCAAACAAATTTCAACATTGGTACAGGGGTATACTATAATTCAGATCGATTTTATGTCGGATTATCAGCACCACAATTATTACCTACGCTTTATGCAAACTCATCGGGTAGGAATTTATCAAAACAAGAAATTCATTTGTTTTTAGCTTCTGGTTTTGTTGCAAACTTGGGTACCGATTTTAAATTAAAACCTTCTGTTTTAGTAAAAGGAGTAGCAGGAGCGCCAATACAGGCAGATATTAATGCTACCTTTTGGATAAAGGATATGATAGGTATTGGTGGACAATACAGAACCAATGCAGATGTTTCTGCCTTTTTAGAATTACAACTAAACCAACAAATGAGATTAGGTTATGCTTACGATTATAGCGTAACTAGGCTGCAAAGTTTCAATAGCGGTAGCCACGAATTGATGTTACGCTATGAGTTTGGTTTCGAGAAAGATAAATTTATTTCACCAAGATTCTTTTAAAGCTAAAAAAATGAAAAAATTATATAAAAAACTGGGCTTTCTGTTTGCTTTAATTTTGATTGGTCAAATGGCTATCTCACAGTCTAAACAAGCACAATTTATTGCAGCTACTAACTCTTTTAAAAATTTAAAATATAGCCTAGCTATTACGCAGCTAAAGCCGATTGTTGATAAGGACACCACAAATATTGCAGCAATGGCTATGCTTGCAGATAGCTATCGTTTTACAAAACAATATCCAGAAGCATTAAATTATTACGAGAAATTGGTTTTAAAATCTAATCCAAAAGCAGATTGGGTTTTAAGATATGCAGAATCATTGGCAATAGATAAAGCTTATGAAAAATCTGAACTTTGGTACAGAAAATATTTAAGCATGGTACCCAGCGATAGAAGAGCAGCCTCTTTTTCTAAAGCCGATTTAGGAGAAATAGGTAAAGTATCTAGCTGGGATGTAAAATACCTTAACATCAACACACCCGCATCAGAATATAGTCCAATGCTTTATAAAAATGGCTTAGTTTTTACCAGTAATAAATACTACTCTAAACCAGTTAAGCATGTTTTTGCATGGAATAATACCCCATTTTCTGATTTGTATTATGTTCAAGATTTAAACAACATTCAAGAAAAAACTGCAAAAAGCGATACTTCAAATACAACCGTAAAGAACAAACAAGGTAAATTTAATGATGATAATACTGCTGTAACAAGTAATGACACCAAGGCAATTGGTATTTTTGATAAAAAGGTTTATACCTCTGTAACGGTAAATAATTCTAACGAAATTACACCTATTAGTGGGAATATTAATACCAAATTTCACGAAGGTCCATCTGCATTTTTACCGGAAGGCGGCATCATTTTTACAAGAAACAATTACTATAAATCTTCTAAAGGAACTAGTAAAGACGGTAAGGTAAAGTTGAAAATGTTTATCGCTAAAGGCGAAGGGTTAAAGGAAATCATTCCATTTCCCTATAATAATGATAATTACTCTGTCGGGCATCCAACTGTGAGTAAGGACGGTAAAGTTTTAATTTTTGCTTCTGATATGAATAACGGTTCTGGTGGAGTAGATTTATACTATTCTGTAAGAATAAACGAAAAGCAAGATTGGGGACGACCAGTAAACCTAGGAAGAAAAGTTAATACCGAAGGCGATGAAGAATTTCCATTTTTAGATGATAACAATGTACTTTATTTCTCCTCAAACGGTTTAGCTGGGCTAGGTGGATTAGACGTTTTCTCTGTTCAATTGAAAGAATTACAGCCAGTAGGTGTTCCTAAAAATTTAGGTGCTCCATTTAACTCTTCTTTTGATGATTTTGGTGTAGCCAAAACAGGTAAACTCACTGGGTATTTAAGTTCTAACCGTTTAGGAAACGATGATATTTACTCATTTGTGCAGAAACAATTTGGAATTATTTTAAAAGGAGTTGTCACTGATGCTACTTCAGGTATGCCTTTAAAAAATGCTAAAGTGATTTTAAGAAACGGCGATGACGAAGAGATTTTAGAGCTAGACGATAAAGGACAATTCACAAAACCTTTGTTAAAAGATATAGGTTACGAACTAAAAGCAAGTTTGACCAATTACTTACCAGAACGCAGATACATAGGTACAGACGGTATAACCAAAGACACTATTATTTATGTGCCAATAAAGTTAAAGGGTATTAACGATATTCAAAAATTTGTAATTAACAATTGTGATTCTCTTAAAAAAGTGTTTTTTGTAGATAACATTTACTACGATTTAGATAAATATTTTATTAGAGCAGATGCAGAACCAAATCTCAAAAAGCTTATCGCTTTAATGACTAAATATCCTGAAATTAAGGTAGTAACTAGAAGCCATTGCGATAGCAGAGCATCTGAAAGTTATAACAGAATTTTATCTTTGAGAAGGGGAGAATCTGCAAAAGCCTATTTAATAAAAAATGGAGTAGATCAAAACAGAATTGTTGATCCTGGTAGAATTAGCGTACAATACTATGGTAAAAGTAAATTGGTAAATGGCTGTAAAGACGGTGTGCCATGTTCTGAAGAGGAACAACAAATGAATAGAAGAACCGAGTTTGAAATTATTTATAACGGAATAAACCTAGCTTTAATAGATTGTAATTAAAGGTTTAAAGATTTTTTTTTTTAAAAGGTCGGTAAGAAATTATCGACCTTTTTTTTGTTTATTAATTTGGGCGACCTGGCGGGCTAGTTCATTGCGTGGCTTCACTTTTTTTGGGTTTAGGTTTTGAAATAAAACCATAACTAAACCACTAAGCCAAAGGCTTCTCTTTGGTACTATCCCTACCGCAAAAAAAAACACGAAGCCACCCTGCAAGTTGTAGTTCCAAACGGATGATTTTAGTGAAAAATCTTAATAATAAAGATTTACGAAGTTTTTAAAACTTCGTAAATCTGATGAAAAATGCTCATCATCCTAACAAATTCTCTCATTAAAAACAAAGCACTAAAAAACACTTAAAAACAAACACAAAAATTTATATTTTTTAGTAATATTGGGAATGATCTCCATCCAAACCTACCTAAACATCTTAAACCTACGTTACAAAACAGGTTTTAGTAAAGAACATACCTACAGGGGCGATTTACAAACATTATTAATGACGCTTTTGCCTCATGTTTTGGTAACTAACGAACCAGCAAGAGTAGCCTGCGGAGCGCCAGATTATGTATTAACCATCAAAGAAATTCCTATTGGCTATATAGAAGCAAAAGACATTGGAATAGATTTAAACAGCAAAACTTTAAAAGAACAATTTGATAGGTATAAAAAAGGATTAAGCAATTTGATATTTACAGATTACCTAGATTTCCACTTTTATAAAAACGGAGAATTGACTGCCAGAATTGCCATTGCAATAATAGAACAAGGAAATATTGTTCCACTACCGCAAAATTTTCAGCAGTTTCAATCCTTAATTCAAAACTTTGCTCAAACGGTTTCACAAACCATAAAATCGCCTACTAAGCTAGCAGAAATGATGGCAGGGAAAGCCAAATTGATGGCAAATGTGATAGAAAAATCTTTAACAGAAGACGATAAAGTAGACGCAAAAAGTGCTTTAAAAAGTCAGATGCTTTCTTTTAAGCAAATGCTAATTCATGATATAGATAATCAAGCTTTCGCCGATATTTATTCACAAACCATAGCTTACGGAATGTTTGCTGCCAGGTATCACGACCCTACTTTACCCACTTTTAGCCGACAAGAAGCAGCAACTTTAATCCCTAAATCAAATCCTTTTTTACGTAAGCTTTTTCAAGATATTGCCGGTTATGATTTAGACGATCGTTTGGTGTGGATTGTAGAAGAATTGGTAAGCATATTTTTAGCAACAGATGTTGCCGACATTATGAAAAACTTTGGCAAAAGTACCAAACAAGAAGATCCTGTAGTACATTTTTACGAAACCTTCTTGGCCGAATATAATCCAGCATTACGTAAAGCCCGTGGGGTTTGGTACACGCCGCAACCCGTAGTTAATTTTATTGTAAGAGCGGTTGATGATATTTTGAAAACCGATTTTAACTTACCGCAAGGCTTAGCAGATACCAGTAAAATTAAAGTTAAAACCAAACATACCACTAAAGCCACTGCCGACTTACGCAGCAAGTTGAAAGAAGTAGAGCAAGAACAAGAAATACACCGAGTGCAAATTTTAGATCCTGCAACTGGTACAGGTACTTTTTTAGCAGAAGTTGTACGCCATATTTATCAAAAGTTTAACGGGCAGCAAGGCATTTGGAGCAGTTATGTAAACCAACATTTAATTCCTCGTTTAAACGGATTTGAATTACTAATGGCTAGTTACGCCATGGCACATTTAAAAATGGATATGCTATTAACAGAAACTGGCTATAAAGCAACTAGCGACCAGCGTTTTCGCATTTTCTTAACCAATTCTTTAGAAGAAGCACACCCAGATACCGGAACATTATTTAGTTCTTGGTTAAGTGACGAAGCCGACCAAGCCAATGCCGTAAAACGCGATACACCAGTAATGGTAATTATGGGCAACCCGCCTTACAGTGTAAGCAGCACCAATAAAAGTGAGTGGATTGAAAAATTGACTGCCGATTATAAAAAAGATTTAAACGAGCGAAATATACAACCGTTATCTGATGATTATATCAAATTTATACGCTTTGGACAACATTTTATAGATAAAAATGGAGAAGGAATTTTAGCTTTTATTTCCAACAATTCTTTTATAGATGGTTTAATACACCGCCAAATGCGAAAGCATTTAATGGAAAGTTTTGATAAAATTTATGTGTTGGATTTACATGGAAATAGCAAGAAAAAAGAAACCGCTTTAGATGGATCTGTAGATCAAAACGTATTTGATATTATGCAAGGTGTAAGTATTAATATTTTTGTTAAAAAGAAACAATAACATGCAATACATACAAGATATTAAACAAATTCTGGCAAAAGCTAGACAAAAAAGCTACCAAGCTATAAATACCGCAATGGTTACTGCCTATTGGCAAATAGGAGAAAAAATTGTTTTAGAAGAACAATGCGGTAAACAAAGAGCCGATTACGGAAAAGCAATTATTAAAACCATAGCAAAAGAACTTACAAACGAGTTTGGAAAAGGCTTTTCGGAAAGGAATATTCTTTATTTCAGAAAGTTTTATCTCACTTTCCCTGAATTAGAGATTTCGCAGACACTGTCTGCGAAATTGAGTTGGTCTCATCTTCAGCTTATTATGAATGTAACAAGCAAAGCAGCGCAACAATATTATTTAAGAGAAGCAGCACAAAATATGTGGAGTGTACGCACTTTAGACAGAAACATCTCTACAAAATATTACCATAGGCTTTTATCATCCCAATTAAAAGGACCTGTAATAAACGAAATGGTTGAAAACACAAAAATGTTACAACTTGATGCGTTTGAGTTTATTAAAAATCCATCAGTTTTAGAATTTCTAAATCTGCCAAATAATTTAAGTTATACAGAAAAAGTTTTAGAAAATGCTTTAATAAACAACTTACAACATTTCATTTTAGAATTAGGAAAAGGTTTTGCATTTGTAGAACGCCAGCAACTAATAAGAACAGAAACTAGCAATTTTTATATCGATTTAGTTTTTTACAATTACATTTTAAAATGCTTTGTAATTGTTGATTTGAAAACCACTAAAGTTACGCATCAGGATGTTGGGCAGCTAGATATGTACGTACGCATGTATAACGATTTAAAGAAGCAGGAATCAGATAATCCTACCATTGGTATTTTATTATGTACAGAAACCGATGAAACCATTGCTAAATACTCTGTTCTGGCAGAAAACAGGCAACTTTTTGCTACCAAATATTTACCTTTTTTACCTACCGAAGAAGAATTGATTGCCGAAATAGAAAGAGAAAAAGCCATGTTAAATTTAAAACACCAAAATGATGAGTAAAGATAAACTAGCCCAAGTATTTCATTTTGACCTTTACGGAAAACGAGAAGATAAATACAATTTTTTGAACGATAATGATTTAAAAGATATTGAATGGAATGAGTTAGAAGTTGAAGAGCCTAATTATTTTTTTGTTAAAAAAGATTTTAGCAATAGTAAGGAATATGAAGAAGGATTTAAAATAGATATACTATTTAAAACATTTGCAAGTGGGTTGACCACAGAAAGAGATAGTTTAACAATTCATTTTGATGACAAAACTTTAAATCAGATTCTTGAAGATTTAAAGAGTTTAGAACCTAATGATATTAGAGAAAAATATAATGAAAAGCCAGACGGAAGAGATTGGAAGATTAAAACTGCTAAAGAAGATGTTTTAAAAAATTCAGGTAAAAAATGCATAATTAATTATCGTCCTTTTGATCTTAGAAAGTCATATTATACAGGAAAGTCTAAAGGTTTTATGGCATATCCGCGAAATGAAGTTATGCAACATGTTTTAGATAAAGATAATATTGTGTTTATTTCAAAACGAGGTTTTGATAATCTTGAGTCTGCCGTTTGTTTTGCCACAAAATACATTTCAGACAGAAGAGGATGGTCTAGTCCTGGTATGCAAGGAGCTGAAAATATTTTTCCACTTTACCTTTACCCAGAATCAAACACCCAATTAAGCATCGGCGAAAGCCAAAACAGAGTTCCCAATTTAAACCTAGAAATTGTTCAAAAAATAGCAGATGGTTTAAGTTTAAAGTTTGTTTCAGAGAAAAACGATTTCAGTCTGAGCGAAGTAGAAGACCAACAACTTAAAAACGCCTCGACTCCGCTCAGCGTGTCCCAAACCACATTTGCACCAATAGACCTTTTAGATTATATCTATGCAGTTTTACACAGCCCAAATTACAGGGAAAAATATAAAGAGTTTTTAAAAATAGATTTTCCACGCGTACCTTATCCAGCCAATAATACGATTTTTTGGCAATTGGTAAAAATTGGAACGGAGATTAGACAAATCCATTTATTAGAGAGCCCAGAGGTAGAAAATTACATTACCCAATACCCTGTAGATGGAGATAATAAAGTTGATAAACCAAAATATATACCAATACTTAAAAACCAAGAAACAAAAAATTTACAAGGTGATGTGTATATTAACGATACTCAATATTTTGCAAATGTGCCTTTAAAAGCATGGAGTTTTTATATTGGAGGCTACCAGCCCGCTCAAAAATGGCTAAAAGACCGCAAAGGAAGGGAATTAAGTTTGGAAGATATTTTACACTATCAAAAAATAATTGTGGCGCTAAATAGAACTTCGGGATTAATGGCAGAGATTGATAGGGTTTTAGAGGTTTAAATAGAAGTTAGATGGACTCAAAATATTTTATTTTAGAATCTTATAAAATGCAATTAAAAAATCTAGTTAATGATTTAATTGCAGACGAAAAGCTACTTAAGGGTGTCGCATCACCTAAAAATTTATATCACTATACAGACGCAAATGGTTTATTAGGAATAATAAAAGATCAACAATTTTTTGCAACTCATTCTTCATTTTTAAATGATAAAAGCGAATTTGAATATGGTAGAAATATGTTAATACAAGTTCTCAACGATAGAGCTAAAAAAGATATTGAAAATCAAGAAGTTATATATAATTTAATTTCTAGTATTAAGAATAACATTGAAAATGATTATTACGTTGCCTGCTTTTCTGGGCATAGAGATGATATAAACCAATGGTTTAAATATGGTAAATCTGGTTTAGGGTTTTGTTTAGATTTCAAACTAGATACTTTATGTGATTTTTTTGGAGTTTATGCGGATTTTCTACCCGTAATATATTCTAAAAAAAATCAAGTCAAGATTTTAGAGCAGTTAATAGATGAATTGTTTCTTTGCGAGTTGAGTAATTTAAGTTCTGAAAATGAGCATAAGGATTTATTTTATCAAGCATTTTCAGAAGCTTTTGGTATTTTTAGTATGTTTTTTAAATCAGATAAATTTAAAAGCGAAAAGGAATATAGAGCAATAATGTCAAGAAATGATAAATACAATATTGAACGAGAATTAAAATTTAGAATTAATAACAAAGAACAAATAGTACCTTATTTAGAAGCTAATGATAAAATTGTTCTAAGTAATCCTATGAAAAAGTTATTTATAGATGAAAGTTTATTGTTTAAAATGGGGAATATTAAGATTGAATCAATATTAATTGGACCTAAACAGGATGAGGAAAAATCAAAAATCTCATTATTAGCAATTCAAAACTCAATTTTGAAATATTCAATAAATATTTTTAAATCAACAGTTCCATTAGATTAAAACTACATATTCAGACACTGCTTTTGCAAGCTGGCAAAGATTTAAAAATGAGGAGTATAAAGAGAAATATTGTCATTTTTCTGGAGAGCAAAGTAACGGAGAAACCTGTCTTAAGTCGTCCATTTTAAAAAAAATTGGCGTAACGCAAAGTCAAAATTTGGGTTTTAGTTTTTAAAGACTTACGAAGTTTTTTAAAATCGTAAGTCTATTCATATTTCAGCCCAATATTAAAGCGCAAGGGATATGAAGGGCTTGGTACATTTAATTTTTTGCTTTAAAACGCAAACAATTAAATTACGGAACCCCGCAATAGCTCGACCTGTGTGTCGGGTTTTGAGCATTGGGAAATGGATGCGCCCAAAAAATACCACAAAAAAAAGAGCCATTTTGCAATAGCTCTTTGTTAATATATCTAAAGATTTTATTTTTTAAATATGCTAAGAGTATGTTCTAACTTCTCACGTCTCATATCTCACGTATCAAATCTCACATCTCCAATCTCCAATCTCATCTCAATACCTGTCGGACCTAAACCTCGTAAGTTGTAGAAGACGTGTTTCCACCGTGTCCTGTCCAGTTGGTATGGAAAAATTCCCCTCTTGGCTTGTCTATACGCTCGTAAGTGTGGGCGCCAAAATAATCTCTTTGTGCTTGTAAAAGATTGGCTGGTAAACGCTCACAACGGTAACCATCGTAATAATTTAAGCCTGCGGTTAAACAAGGAACCGGAATTCCGTTGGTAACTGCGCTTGCAATTACTCTACGCCAGCCGGCCTGCGATACTTCTATTTTTTGAGTAAAGAATTGGTCTAATAAAAGATTTTGCAAATCTGGATTAGTATCAAATGCCTCTTTAATATTGGCTAAAAATTTGGAGCGGATAATACAACCGCCACGCCACATTAAAGCGATGCCACCGTAATTTAAATCCCAATTATATTCTACAGATGCGGCTTTCATTAATTCATATCCTTGTGCATAAGAAACTACTTTTGCGGCATAAAGGGCGTCGTGTAAATCGTTAATATATGCTTTTTTATCTCCGGTAAAACTTGGCTTTGGACCTTTCAGAATCTTAGAAGCGGCTACACGTTCGTCTTTTAAGGCAGAAAGACAACGAGAATAAACTGACTCGGTGATTAAAGTTAAAGGAATTCCTAAATCTAAGGCAACCGTTCCTGTCCATTTTCCGGTTCCTTTTTGCATGGCGGTATCTAAAATTTTATCTACCAATGGCTGTCCGTCTTCGTCTTTAAAGGCTAAAATTTCTGCAGTAATTTCAACTAAATAGCTATCTAACTCGCCTTTGTCCCACTCGGCAAAAACTTCCTGCATTTCATCAGCAGACATTCCTAAAACATCTTTCATGATGTGGTAAACCTCGTTAATAAGCTGCATGTCGCCATATTCTATGCCGTTGTGCACCATTTTTACAAAGTGACCTGCACCGCCGTTACCTACCCAATCGCAACAAGGCGTACCATCGTCTACCTTTGCTGCTATTCCTTGAAAAATTGTCTTTATTTCTGGCCAAGCTTCATGAGAACCACCAGGCATAATAGATGGGCCTTTTAGTGCACCTTCCTCGCCACCGCTAACACCGGCTCCAATAAAGTACATTTCTTTACTTTCTACATATTTTGTTCTACGTTCCGTATCGGGGAAATGAGAATTTCCACCGTCAATAATGATATCTCCTTTGTCTAAAAGAGGAATTAACTGATCTATAACTGCGTCTACAGGCTTTCCTGCTTTAATCATTAACATCACTTTTCTAGGGCTCTTAAGCGAAGAAACAAAGTCTTCTAACGAGGTGGCGCCATATATATTTAGACCGTTCGCTCGGCCGTTTATAAAATCTTCTACTTTATCTACGGTGCGGTTAAATGCCGAAACATGAAAGCCTTTGCTCTCCATATTTAAAATTAGGTTTTCGCCCATTACAGCTATTCCAATCACACCAATATCAGATACTTGATTCATATTAAATTTTTTTTATTACTTAAAAATTGATACTCAAATTTATATTGTTTTAGGAGAAATAGGTAATTTATCTTGTTTTATTGTTTTGATATGGTATTTGATATTTATTTAGTTGTAAAAATGATTTTGAAAGTGAAGATTTAACCTGTAAAAGCAATTCTTCATAAAAAGAATTTTTTGGGCGTTTTAACAGGCTCTACGCTATATCTTTACACCCCAAAAGGTGGGTGTAAAGGATGCCGTTTCTCCGAAGGTCCAAAGGACTCTACAAAGGAGTCCTTTGGACCTTTGGAGAGTGCTTTGGACAATCCTTAACGCATTCGTAATCACTAAAAATAAGTGGTGTAATTAAGACCATTTTTAAAATGTTATGGAAATGACCTTTTTAATTTCTCAAAACCTTTTTAAATCTTAAATTTGTGAGCTTCATTTAAGGACTTTAATGAGCGATCAAATTAAACACGAATGCGGCATTGCATTCATCAGATTAAGAAAACCTCTATCTTTTTATCAAGAAAAATACGGTACGTCATTATATGGCCTTAACAAGCTGTATTTATTGATGGAAAAACAGCATAACCGTGGACAAGATGGTGCAGGTATTGCGACCATTAAGCTTGATGTTAAACCTGGAAACAGGTATATCAGCAGGCACAGGTCTATGGAAAAAAATGCTGTTCAAGATATTTTTTCTTACGTAATGAAAAAGTTTGCTGTGATTGAAAAAGAGCAGCCAGAACTTTTAAAAGACGCCGAGTGGCTTAAGGAGAATGTAAGTTTTACTGGTGAAGTACTCTTAGGGCATTTACGTTATGGTACGCATGGAAAAAATAGCATAGAAGCTTGTCATCCGTTTCTTCGTCAGAATAATTGGATGAGCCGTAACTTGGTTATTGCTGGTAATTTTAACATGACAAATGTTGATGAGTTATTGCAACAATTATACGATTTAGGTCAGCACCCCAAAGAAAGAGCCGATACCGTTACTGTTTTAGAGAAAATCGGTCACTTTTTAGACGATGAAAATCAATATTTATTCAATAAATTTAAAAGAGAAGGTTACGATAACGCAGAAATTTCGCAGTTAATTGGAAACCATTTAAACGTAAACAGGATTTTGCAGAAATCGGCTAAAACTTGGGATGGTGGCTATACCATTGCAGGTATTTTTGGTCATGGCGATGCTTTTGTTTTAAGAGACCCAGCAGGAATTCGTCCGGCTTACTACTATTACGATGATGAAATTTTTGTAGCAGCGTCAGAACGTCCAGCATTACAAACTGCATTTAATATCAAAATTGGTCAGGTTAAAGAGATTGAACCTGGGCATGCTTTAATTATTAAAAAAGACGGTTCTATTTCTGATGAAATTTTTAGAGAACCAGCAGAAAAGAAAGCTTGTTCTTTTGAACGTATTTACTTCTCTAGAGGTAGCGATGCTGACATTTATAAAGAAAGAAAAAAGTTAGGCGCAATTCTTTGTCCTAGAATTTTAGATCGTGTAAATCACGATTTAGAAAATACAGTATTCTCTTACATCCCAAATACCGCCGAAGTTTCTTTTTACGGTTTGGTAGAAGGGTTACATGCCTATACCAAAAACAAACAACGCGACGCTTTAATTCATAGTCGAGATAATTTAACCGACGAAGAGCTAGATCGTATCTTAAAAATAACTCCTAGGGTAGAAAAACTAGCTATAAAGGACGTTAAAATGCGAACTTTTATTACGCAAGATGCAGAGCGTAGCGATATGGTAGCTCATGTTTATGACACCACTTACGGTTTAATTAGAAGAGATATTGACACTTTAGTTGCCGTAGATGATTCTATTGTAAGAGGTACAACTTTAAAACAAAGTATTTTAAGAATTTTTGACAGACTTGGTCCGGTAAAAATTATTATAGTTTCTTCTGCTCCGCAAATTCGTTATCCAGATTGTTATGGAATTGACATGAGTAGAATGGGAGAGTTTGTTGCTTTTGAGGCTGCCATTACGCTTTTAAGGGAGCGGAAAATGGACGATGTAATTACGGCTGTGTACAATAAGTGTAAGGAACAAGAAAACCTACCTAAAGAACAAGTGCAAAATCAGGTAAAAGCAATTTACGCTCCTTTTTCTCCAGAAGATATTTCGGCCAAGATTGCTGAAATCATTACGCCAAAAGAAGTACAAGCTCAGGTTGAAGTTATTTACCAAACTTTAGAAGGCTTACACGAGGCTTGTCCTAACCACTTAGGAGATTGGTATTTCTCTGGAAATTATCCTACCCCGGGCGGCAATAAGGTAGTTAACAAAGCTTTTATGAATTGGATGGAAGGTAAAAATGCTAGGGCTTATATGTAGAGTTTAAGTTCAATAGTCATTCGTTAGATTAGTACATTCTCGTTGAAATAGTTATTTGTGGAGCCATGTGGTCATCTACGAAAATCTATGTTATTTGCGGTAGAAATCAAAGTAATTTTTAGATCCTCGAAAACGAAACACAGGTTAATTATACAGATTTCAGGGTTGTTCTATTCTCGATAAAATTTAAATAAACCACCTAGCCAGAAGAAATTTTAAATTTTATTCAAGAACTTTAAATAAATCCTTAAAAAAGGTTGCTCCAATTCTATATGAACTTTGCATTTAATCTGCCTTTTTTTTGAGGCTTAGACAAACTCTTAGCAAACTTTGTCTGGGACACCTTTTTTACATCAAACTATTAGAAAAAATTAAATTATAAATCAGCTTTAGCGCAAAAATAATTATTACCACACCAGCTGCCTTGTTTAACCTTTGAATGGCTTTTTCCTTTATTTTAAATCTTAATTTATGAGAGAAGTAAGCCTTTAAAGTATCCATTGCAAAAAGTGTAATTAATATAGAGCCAAAGAATGGAATAATTTGCGCTCCTGTTAATGTGCCATAAATAGAATAAACTCCGCTTGTTACACTTACCCAATACAACAAAATAAAAGGGTTAAAAATGCACATGAAAAAACCTTTGAAAAAATATCCTGCATGTTTAATTTTAGAGTTATTTACTTCCTGATTAATTTTTACCTCTTTAAAAAAGTAATAGGAACCTATCCCTAATAAAATGATACTTCCTACAATACCTATAGGTATGCGGTAAGCTTTTTCAAATCCCAAAAAACTTGTACCAAAAAGGGTAATAGACATATAAATGAAGTCCGATACTAGCACTCCGCTAGCTAAAGCTAGTCCTGCGTAAAATCCTTTTTCTATACTGGTTTTAATGAGTGCGAAAAATACTGGCCCGGTTAAAAAGGAAAGTACAAGACCCAATCCAATTCCCGAAATAATAAGTTCTAGCATGTATTTTTTTTGTTGTAGGATTGTAAATATGCAATTTTCGCACCCAAATCCATAGATAAGTTTTAAAATAATCTTTACCAGTAAAATATTCTAACATCAGTTTGATTTTTCTCCTTAGCCATATATTATTTATTAATTTGCAAATCTTTTAAAATACAGCATGAAATTAAGCTTTAACGATATTTTTATGAATTTGGCTAAAGACTTAGCCAACCGTTCGCACTGTGTAAAAAACCAAGTGGGTGCAGTACTAACCAAAGATACAAGGATTATCTCCATAGGTTATAACGGGCCACCACCCAATACACATAATTGCGATGAAGAATGGCCAGAAACAGGTTGCCCTCGCGATTCTAGAAATAGTTGTTCTTTAGCTTTGCATGCCGAAGAAAATGCCATTTTATATGCCGTTAAAAACGGAACACAAATAAATGGAGCTACACTTTATACTACCCTATCACCTTGTATTGCTTGTGCTCGTTTAATCTTATCATCAGGAATTAAAGAGGTTTTTTTCTCTGATTCTTATGCAGCTTATAAATGTTTACCGTCCGACGAAGGAGTAGATTTTTTAATTAAATTTGGAGTAGTGTGTAAGAAATTAGAAGCTTAAATTTAAAAGGGAATTAATTACAAAAAATAACTTTTATTTTTTGATCATTTTTTGGCATATTTAAAAACTAAACCAAAATTAAAATTAACCTAATTTTAATGACACCAAAAATTACTGTTTTAAAGATTATTTTTATTCTAGCCATTTGTTATGTTAAAACCTCTAGCGCAGAAGTGCTTTTTGTTGACACAACTTACAATAGCATAAATAAAATAACAATAGATTCTCTTAGAAAAGAAAAACTTATAGCTTACGTAGAAAATCAAATTGTTAATAAAACTACTAATGCAAGTGTTTTAATAACAGAAACAGAAAATCAAGCTCTTAAGAAGAATGACTTAGTTTTTTTAGGTCAAATGTATAGCAGATTTGGTTTCTCTTATATTTCTACAGGCGATTATTCTAATGCCTTTCCAATCTATTTAAAAGCAGTTAAAATTTACGACCAAGTTGATGACCCACTAAGAAAAATAAGGGTTTATCAAGACATGATGTGGATTCAACTACAATTGAAAGATTATGATGCTGCAAAAAAATACCTCAATATAGCATTAACATTAGCGATTAATAGGAATATAAAATCAAAAGAAGCCGAAGTTTATAATTTCTTTGGCATATTATACGATAGCCAAAAGCAATTTAAAGAAGCCATTTCAAGTTATAGGAAAGCTCTAGTTTTAAACAAGAATTACGGCAATAAATATAATGAGATAAGTACATTAACTAATTTGGGCATAAGTTTAAGACGTTCTAAACTATATAATGAATCTTTAATAGAATTAGAGAAAGTCAATTTACTATCCAAAGAAATAAATAATCCTTATTATAAGCAAGCATCCGTACAAAACTTAGCCGAATTAACCTTTGAAATGAAAAATTTTGATCTGGCCGAGAAATACATTTTAGAAGCTTTAGCTTATCAAAAAAGTAATGAATTTGTTTTAAAAAGAGGCCTCTTTGAAAATCTAAGCAAAATTTATAAACAAAAAAGAGATTTTGAAAAAGCCCTCATATATGCTGATTCTTTGATTGTGTTAAATAGCAAGGTTTTTGATCAAAATAAAGTTGCAGAGTTAAGAAATTTGCAAGCAAAGTATGATCTTTCTCTAAAAGAAAAACAAAACGAGCAACAACAAATTACCAACTTAAAGCAGTCCAATGATATTGAGAGATATAAAAATATGATTGAATTGGCTGCAAAACAACAAAAATTAGATGAGCTAAATCTTTCATTTCAAAAGAAACAAACATTAATTGCTAGCAGATATCAAACTAGTATTATTCAAAGAAATAAGTTGCTTGCTAAAAAAGATAGTGCCCTCGCCTCAAGGAAGCTTTATACAGAAAGTTTAAAATTAAAAAGTATCAAAAATGGGCAAATGGTTTTGTTAGGGATTATTTGTGTATTCTTCATATTTATGGTTATTCAATATCATTCATACCAAAAGAATAAAAAATTAAACCAAATCATTATCGAACAGAAAAATGAATTAGAAGAAATAAATGCTGACAAAGACAAAATATTTAGCATCATTGGACATGATTTGAGGTCGCCTTTTAATACATTAAGATCTTTCACACATTTAATAGATGATGAATATGTAAGTGAAGAAAATATTAACGAATATAGTAAAGAACTAAAAAAGGTATTATCTAGAACTACAATTTTATTAGATAATCTTTTATATTGGTCTAACAGTCAAATGCAGGGTTATAAAGCACAAATAGAAAACCTTGCTGTAGATAAACTTATAGATACAGAGATTAATAATTTAGCATCAGAGGCTACAGCCAAAAACATCAAGGTAGTAAATAATGTATCTGCTGACTTAATGATACCATCAGATGCTAACATGCTAGGTGTGATTTTTAGAAATTTTTTATCAAATGCGATAAAATTTTCTAATTGTAACGGATTGATAGAGTTTAATGTTAAACTTTTAGAAAACCAGCCTTTGGTTAAAATTAGTGATCATGGGGTGGGGATGTCTCAAGATTTGATTAGGCAGTTTAATGCTCAAAAAATTGAGTTTGCTAGCGAGAGTAACTTTGGCACAAATAGTGAAAAAGGAACAGGTTTAGGATTGTTTTTAATTAAAAATTTTGTTAAACTTCTCAATGCTGATGTTAATGTAAACAGCCCAAAAGATAACCAAGGCACAACGTTTAATTTACTGTTGCCGTTAAAATCGTAATTCTTGTTAGGTTCTGGATAATATTTTATTATTGATGGAAATCATTAGGTTTTGTTTGTAGCTACTGCCCATAGGAATATTCAGTTTACCTTCTAAAATCACTTCGTTTAAAGCTATTGTGTTTATTTTATTAAAGTTGATTATAAATTTTCTGTGAACTCTTCTAAATTGATTTGCTGGTAATTGCTCCTCAATTATTTTTAAACTGGCTAACACAATTTGAACTTTACCATCAACCATAATTATTTTGGAAAAATCACTCATGCTTTCTATATAAAGCACATCATCATTAAATATTTTTGTGATGCAGTGGTTTTCTCTTATAAAAAAATGATCTTCCTGTGGATTAATTACATCACTTATTTCAGTATTTAACTTGTTTTTATTCTGTGGTGAAAATTCAATGGCTTTGTGAACGGCTCTTTCTAAGCGGGTAAAAGTTACGGGTTTAACAATGTAATCTATGGCATTTAATTCAAATCCCTCTACTGCAAAACCCAAATGAGACGTTGTAAAAATAAACCTTGGCGTAGTTTTTAGTACTTTAATAAGCTCAATGCCTTTCAGATTAGGCATTTCTATATCAGAAATTACAATATCTATTTCGTTTTCCGATAAAAAATTTAGAGCCTTTAATCCATCTTCAAATACAGCTTTAATATCAATATTAGGAATTTTTTCAGTATGCGCTACTAATAATTTTCTGTCTATTAAACTGTCTTCAATGATTACACAAGTATATATTTTATTCATTAATTAGGGTTTGAGAGCGTATGCAATTTAAACTATTAATTTTTTATTGGCAACAAATTTAAGGGACTTTTTAACTTTCTTTTTTTCTTTATCTACTTACAGCTAGTATTCATCTACTAAATCAATAGGTTCATCGACTTTTCAAAATTAGTTAATTGTAAAAATTTAAGTTTATGGTTCAATTATATTTAATCTTAAAGAAATGATGAAAAATTTACATGAATTAAAACTTCCTGATGCTTCTTACGAGAATCATCAATTTAAGTTCAAAAAAAGATTAAAAAGTTTTACTCTTTTTACATTGACATTGATGTTGATGTTTTTTTCTTTAGTTGCTTCGGCAAAAATCTTGGTTAACCCATCAGTAATTTCAATCTCATCTAACAATTACCAAAGCTTAGAAGATGGTTGGGTTTTGGACACAACAATTAACAAGGTATTGTTCTATCACAAAATTGTTTTGTGTGAGGATAGGAATGTTGTATTGTTAAAGTTCGATAATCAAAATGATTTTGAAGTTTCAGTTTCAATTAAAGCAAACTTTAAAACTAAACAAATACCGTCTTTTATTGAAGGTTTTAACGGCATTAGTTTAAACCTTAAATCAGGATTAACTGCACCATTAACTTGTTCAGATGAAAACAACAAAAATTTAATAATAACTGGAGTAGATGTAGATCCAACATATATAGCAGACATATTAGATTTTAATTTTAAGGAAATCACTTTTAAATAAACATTGAGATGAAAAAAATAAATAATTATATATTTAAAAATAAAATAGCTAGGATACTAACGATTTTATTTTTCACTTTTCTATCACTTAATATTAGTGCTCAAGGGAGTAAGGATAGTAAAGGAACAGATTTTTGGTTAGCTTTCAATGAAAATTTTTCAGGAAATGCTCTTTTTTACATTTCTGGTGACCAAAATACGACTGGTACAGTAACTGCTTCGGGAATCGGTTTTTCACAAAATTTTACTGTAACTGCTGGCCAGGTTACCACAATATCTTTACCAGCAAGTGTTTTTTTAACTGTTTCTGGAGCAATAGAAAATAAAGGTATAAATGTTACCTCTGGAAAAGAAGTTACAGTATATGGGATGAATTTACAGCCCTTTACTACTGATGCTTATTTAGGATTACCCACTGATGCTTTAGGATTAGAATATTTAGTGATGAGTTATGGAGGAGGCGTAGGAAGTCAAATTGGAATAGTAGGCACTGAAGATGCAACTGTTGTAAGTTTTAAATTACCTGTTTCTTCAAACGGTTTTGTAGCAGGAACAACCTACACAAGAAATCTTAATAAAGGTCAAACTTTTTATTTAAAAAATAATGCTGGAACAGATTTTACAGGTGCTGTTATAACATCTACAAAGCCAGTTGCTGTTTTTACAGGAAATCAATGTACAAATGTTCCCTCAACTGCATTTGCATGTGATCATATTGTAGAGCAAATGCCTCCAACGAGTGGTTGGGGTAAAAACTTTGTTTCGGTACCTTTAAAAACAAGAAATGGAGATACCTTTAGATTTTTAGCTGGCAGTGACAACACTGTAATATCAGTAAATGGAGCAGCTGTTGCTACTTTAAATAGAGGTCAGTTTTTTGAAAGAATTTATAATACTTCTTTAAATATCACATCTACTGAACCAGTACTAGTTGCTCAATATTCAAATGGAAGTACCTATGACGGAGCCAACGCAGATCCATTTATGATGTTGATATCACCTTTTGAGCAGTTTTTAGGTTCTTACACAGTTACAACTCCTTCATCAGGATTTGCTTTTAATTTTGCTAATGTTGTAGCTTCTAATGCTGCGGTAGGAACAATTAAGTTAGACGGTGTGACAATACCCAATTCACTTTTTACACCTATTGGTTCAACTGGATACTCTGGAGCACAAGTTAATATTACTATTGGAAGCCATACATTAACGGGTTCAGGTTTGCCTTTTGGAGCTTCTGTTTATGGGTTTAATAATTTTGACTCCTACGGATATCCAGGTGGAGCATCTTACGCACCAATTGCATCAGTAAACAGTATACAACTAAGCCCAAAAACAGGAAGCAGCTCAATAACTACAAGCGCTTGTTTTACTGCAATAGTTTTAGATCAGTTTGAAAATCCTGTAGAAGGCGTTAGGGTTGATTTTGTAATTTCAGGTGTAAATAGTGCTAGTTCAGGTTTTGCGAACACAGATTCATTAGGTATTGCAACATTTTGTTATACTGGTGTCTTTGAAGGTAATGATGTAATAACTTCTTCGGTTGGAACATTAAATGATGGAGCTTCTTATATTTGGAAACCGTTAGCAACTGCTCCTGAAATAACTTGCCCACAAAACATTGTCGTAAATTCTTTATCAAATCAATGTGGTGCAAATGTAAATTTTGCAGCAACTGAAACAGTTGGAATACCAGTATCAACAATTACTTATTCTCATGCATCTGGAAGTCTATTCCCTGTAGGAACTACATCAGTAACAGCAACAGCTACAAACTCAGTAGGAAGTTCGGTTTGTATCTTCACGATAACTGTTATTGATTCTATTAAACCATCAGTAATCACAAAAAACATATCAGTTGATTTAGCTAATGGAGCAGCAAGTATCACCGCTTCAGACATTAACAATGGTTCGTTTGATAATTGTTCAATTGCATCAATAACAATTGATAAGTCAACATTTGATTGTTCTACTATTGGAAATCATATTGTTACTTTAAGTGTAACCGATGCTTCTGGTAATGTTTCTACAGGAACAGCAACAGTAACTATCGTAGGAGAGTTAACTTCAAGCAGCATTGCTTCTATACCAACAAGTTCAACTTTTACAGGTGGGGTATCAACAAATCTTTACTTAGGTTATGGCGCACAAAGCACTACCTTACAAGTAAGTAATATGGTTGTAGGAGGAAATGGAACAAATCCAAGATCTTACACCTATTCTTGGACTGGTTCAGCTTCATCACAATTGAGCAGTACAACTTCAGCTTCGCCAGTATTTACACCAACAGCAGTAGGTTACTATACCTTTAATGTGTTAGTGACTAATAAGTACGGATGTACGACATCAGCTACAATTAGTATTTGTGTGAAAGACATCAGAGAAGTAGATAAGAAAGGTAAATTCACTGGTAAAGTATTTATTTGTCATGCTCCTCCAGGAAACCCAAGTAACAACAATACTTTATCTATCAGTGTAAATGCAGTAGCATCACACCTAAGTCAGCATAGCGATGATAGATTAGGAAGTTGTTCAGATGCACCATGTGCAGCACCAAGCAACATGATGATGTCTAACAATTCTACAGGTGGGTCTGTTAGTGCACCAACAAAAGTAGCATCAACAGAATTTAATTTAAACAGTACTGAAATGGTGGCTTATCCAAATCCATTTACACAACAAACAACTGTAAGATTTACTTTACCTTACCAAGAAGATCATGCGACTTTAGACATCTATGATTTAAAAGGTGTTAAAATCCAAACTTTATTTAATGGTAATGCTAATGCACAAACTACTTATGAAGTTCAATTCAACGGTCAAAATTTATCTGCTGGAACATATTTCTTCAGATTAATTACAGCTAAAGAAGTAAAAAGCTTTAAAGTAGTGATGAACACTAATTAAACACATTAGTAATTTAAATCAAATTACGTTCAAATTTAAAGAGCCTCGATTAACATCGAGGCTCTTTTTTTATATTAGTGGGTAATTAAATATGTTTAGAATGAGCTTATTTTTTTAAAACTTAACATCATCACTTTCTTCGTCTGGTAAAATAAAATCATCGCCAAACTGCTCGTTAACATCATGGGCCAAATTTTCTTTATTGGTAGATTCATGCACATTTTCGGTCTTTTTATTGACCACCTTTTCTGCATCGTTTGTGATTTTAATGTCGTCTGCATTTTTCTTTAAATCTTTAGGGTCTTCTGCATGTATCATAATCGGGGTTTCCATTATAAAAGCAAAAAGCTTACCACGATTGAGAACTTACAGGCAAGATAATATAAGGAAGATTGAGGCCGCAAGAGCAAAGATTAGAGGACAATATCGTCCTAAACGATAAAAGAGTGAAAGGGAAATTTTAACTTTTCGTTACCTTTTAGGTATGGAAAAATCTTCTTTCTTTATGGTGAATATAGACTATTCGCTCAAATCATTTCTAAGCTTGAATGTCCAAAGTTCAACAAACTGATTGCTAACCATTAAAAAGATAGACACACTAAGGGAAGAGGTAAACGAACTGGATGCACTCGGTATCCATACTTAACTGCCTATTTTCCAAGATCCATTAGGTACACGGTATCAGCAACTGCCTACGTTATGCATATGGAAATCTCAATCATTCGGGTATCTTAAAGAGCCGTCCAAGTCTAGTGTGAGAAATGATTTTCTTTGAAAATTCTTAGTACTTTTATGAAGATATGAACATGTTATTCCGATAGCTATCGGAACGCCCAGAAAATAAATTATTAGAGGTTTATATTAACTTTGAAGTAAATAAATCTAGCACCAATAATTATCAAATATTAATTATTTGTTTAATTTAGAAAATTGATTTTAAAAGCTATCAATCTCATTATTTAGAATGCTTAAAAACACCTATGTCTTTATTTTAAGTAATGCCAAGTATGATGCTCCTATAGAATCTACAGGATACACTTTAGCCAAGCATTTATCTAAAAATAATACTGTATTTTATATAGAGTACCCAGCAACGGTAAAAGATTATTTTAGACTTAAGAAATCTCCTGAGTTTAAGAAAAAAAAGAACTTATTTTCCAAAAACTCTGATGGTGTTTTAAATACCAAGAATCCAAACTTAAATATCTTAATTACTCCCCTTCTGCTATCTATTAATTTTTTACCAGAAGGCAACTTATACAGGGCGTTATTAAGTTACAATGAAAGAAAAATTGTAAAAAGGATACAAACTATTATCAAAAAAAATAAGGTCACAGATTTTATTTTCATCAACTCATTTAACATCCATTATCCAAATATTGGGCAATTATTAAATGCTAAGCTTACTGTTTATCATTGCGTAGACCCTATTATAGAGAAATTTGATGCTAGACACGGCCATACTTCTGAAGAGATTATTTTAAAAAATAGCGATTTGGTAATTTGCACTAGCCGACAACTTTATTTAGAAAAAAAGGAAATACATCCTTTCACTTATTTTGTAGCAAACGCTGCCGATTTTAAGCATAGCGAAAAAGCTTTATTAGACTCCACTCCTATTCATGCAGAATTAGCCAATCTAAAAAAACCTATAATTGGCTATTTTGGAAACATAGAAAGAAGGTTAGATTACATAATGATTCATGAAGTAATGAAAATGAATTTGGATAAAACCTTTGCGTTTGTAGGTCCAATAGAGCCAGAATATCTTAGAAAAATTAATAAAGATATTCCAAATTTACATTTGATAAATAGAGTGCCTTACAGCGAAATGCCTAGCATGCTAAAAGGGTTTGATGTAGCAATAATCCCATTCAAAAAAGACGAGGTAAGTTATACCATTTTCCCGCTAAAGCTTTTCGAATATTTAGGAAGTGGCAAGCCTGTAATTTCTACAGATTTTAATACCCACTTAAACGAGTTTACCTTTGGTACTGTTCCTTTCTGTAAAAATGCAAAAGAATTTTCTGACGCTATTAACAATGCTTTGCTAAATGATACGCCAGAGAAAAAACAAAACCGTTTAAATGCTGCAAAAGAAAACACTTGGGATAAAAGATTAACCGAGTTTTCTAATATATTAGAAGAATATTATCTAAAAAAGAGCTAGCATGCAAAAAATATTTTTTGACCATCAGAAATTTAGCACCCAAAAATTTGGTGGCATCAGTAGGTATTTTGCAAATATTATCCAAACCATAAAAGAAGATACAGATTATAGTTATTTATTAGGTGTAGCCAATTCTAATAACTATTACATACAAGAAGAAAAACAATTTTTTAACGGTGACTTATTTAATAAACTGATACAATCTGAATATGGTTATAGAAAGTTTAAGCTAAACGAGTATTACTGTAAATTTCTTCTAAAACAGAATAATTTTGATGTTTTTCATCCTACTTATTACGATCCCTATTTCATCAAACACCTTAAGAAACCAATGGTAACTACCATACACGACATGACGTATGAAAAGCTGCCAGAGTACTTTTGGGTGAAAGACCCGCTTACCGCTTACAAGAGAATTAGCGCCCAAAGAGCAGATAAAATTATTGCCATATCAGAAACTACTAAAAGAGATTTATTAAAGTTTTTAGATGTTGATGAACAAAAAGTAGAAGTAATTTACCACGGAATAGATCTAGAAAATCCACCTGTTTTTGAAGCAATTGCCAATTTACCTAAACACTATTTACTATTTATTGGCGATAGAGGCGGCTACAAAAACTTTTATTTAATGCTTGATGCCTTTGAGCAAATTTCTAAAAAAAATCCTGATATCCATTTGGTATTATCTGGCGGAGGAAAATTAGAAGGCGCCGACATAGAAATTATCAATAGGTTAAAATTGAATGACAAAGTCCATCATTACAACGTAAACGATAAACAGCTAAACTACCTGTATCAACAAGCATTACTATTTATTTACCCATCGCTTTACGAAGGTTTTGGCTTACCTATTCTAGAGGCTTTTAAAGCACAGTGCCCGGTTTTATTAAGTGATACCGATTGTTTTAGAGAAATATCTGCCGATAGTACCGCTTTTTTTAGTCCTCATTCTTTAGATGATTTAACTCATCAGATAGAAGATTTAATTAATAATCAAGAAAAAAGAAATACTTTAGTGGGCAAAGGAAATAAAAGGCTATTAGATTTCCCTTTAACTAAATCAATGTCAAAAACTTTAGAATTATATCAAACCCTAGTGTAGATTAATGTTATTCAACTCTTTCGATTTTGTATTTTTCTACTTCATAGTAACCATACTTTACTATGTATTGCCCTATAAAAGTCGTTGGTTTTTATTATTAGCGGCTAGCTGTTATTTCTATATGGCATTTGTGCCACTTTACATCCTTATTCTTGGCTTTACCATAGTAGTAGATTATTTTGCGGGAATTTACATAGAAAACGCAGTAGGAAAAAGGCGAAAGATCTTACTGATATGCAGCTTGGTAGCCAACATAGGTATATTAGCCATATTTAAATACTATAATTTCATTAACGATAATATTTCAATCTTAGCCACCAATTTAGAGCTTAGCAATAACATCCCCTACTTAAATATTTTATTACCCATTGGTTTGTCTTTTCACACTTTCCAAGCCATGAGTTATACCATAGAGGTTTATAGAGGGAAGCAAAAGGCCGAAAAACATTTTGGAATTTACAGTTTATATGTGATGTTTTACCCTCAATTGGTAGCCGGACCAATAGAAAGACCTCAAAATATTTTGCCTCAGTTGCATGCAAAACACGAGTTTAATTATGCAAATCTATCGGCCGGCTTGAAACAAATGGCCTGGGGGTTTTTCAAAAAATTAGTAGTGGCAGATCGATTATCTATTTATGTAGATACCGTTTACCCAAACCCCGAGTTGCATAATGGCACCACAGTAGTGATAAGCTCACTTTTTTTTGCTATTCAAATTTATTGCGATTTTTCTGGCTATTCTGATATTGCCATTGGTTGTGCTAAAACCATGGGTTTTGATTTAATGACAAACTTTAAACGGCCCTACTTTGCAAAATCTATCTCCGATTTTTGGAGTCGATGGCATATTTCCCTTTCTACCTGGTTTAGAGATTATCTATATATTCCTTTAGGCGGAAACCGCGTAAAAATATCGCGAAGGTTCTTAAACCTTTTTATTGTTTTTATATTGAGTGGTTTGTGGCATGGCGCAAGTTATAACTTCATCATTTGGGGCGTATTACATGGCGTCTATCAAATTATTGGTTTAGCTATAAAACCTTATTTAGCTAAGCTAGAAACTCATTTTAGCAGCTTCTTTTTACAAATTTGGAATTTCTTAAAAGGCACTATGGTTTTAAGTATAGTAACTTTTGCATGGATTTTCTTTAGAGCCGATAGCTTAACAGATGCTTTCACGCTAATTTCTAATTTAAAAAGTTTTGGCAAAATGCCATTCTTAGGCAGTGGCATTAATCAGTTCGGGCATTGTATTTTAGCTATTATCCTTTTATTTAGCATAGAATATGTGATGGAATTTAAACCCAATTTTAAATTAATAAATAATTCTAAACCCTTAATAAGGTGGGCATCAATAATGGCATTATTATTTATTATTTTAGTGTTTGGCGTATTTAATGGCGGCCAGTTTATATATTTTCAGTTTTAAGAAATGCAAAAAATAAGTCTGAAACATTTTATCAAAAACCTCCTCATCTTTGTGTTAGTCATTTTCACATTAGACCGCGTTTTTGGCTATGTTTTAGAAAAGTTCTATTTCAGTTTAAAAACTGGGCAGTTTGCACAAAACACCTACGCATTAAATGAAGCAGCGCCAGATATTTTAATTTTTGGCAGCTCCAGAGCATTACATCATTACTCAACTCCCATATTATCCAATCAGTTAGGCTTAAGCGTATACAATGCAGGCCGAGACGGGCAGTTTCTCCCCTATTATTGTGCATCGCAAGAGGTTATTTTAGAAAGAAAAATTCCTAAAATCATTATTTTAGATGTTAATATTTGGGAACTTGGCCCTAACGAGTCTAAATATTTCAAATTGGCTTCTTTACTTCCTTACGTAAATGAGCACCCACTTTTAAGAAAATACACTGCAGAAATAAGTACCTACGAAAACCTAAAATTAATAAGTAAAACCTATCCTTATAATTCTACACTGTTAATTTCTGTTTATGATTACATGAACTCCGATAAACTCCCACAAGACGATAGAGGTTACTATCCTTTAGTAAGAACCGTAAGCGAAAAAGAGTTTAACATTTATAAAGACAACCAAGAAGTTTATAACCAAAAACGAGCTAAGCAAGACATTAAAATAGACCCAAAAGCAGTAGCATACTATCGCCAATTTTTAAAAAAGACAGCCACGCTAAACATTAAAACTTTCGTAATTATATCCCCTACCATATTAACAGAACCCAATTCAAAAGAAAAGAGTTTACTTAAAGAAATAACCCAGGAATATAAAAATGTTACTTTTTTAGATTACACCAGCGATACCCTATACAATAACCAATTCCAATTATTTGCCGATGAATTTCACTTAAATAATATTGGTGCAGATATTTTCTCTAAAAATTTGGTTAGTAAAATTAAAGAGGAATAGAGGTTGTTTTTAATTAGGGCGTTTTAACACGCTATCCGTTCATACGCCTGCAAGGCCTTAAGCGCTGGGCCGGTATCCACTTCTATCGTTAACGCTCTCTGTAAAAATTGCTTAACACAAAAAATTAAGCATAAAAAAAACCGCTTTAGAGTAATTCTAAAACGGTTTAATTGTACCCGGCGCCGGAATCGAACCGGCACAGTTTCCTATCGGTGTTTGAGACCGACGCGTCTACCAGTTCCGCCAGCCGGGCATTTTTTTAGTAAATAAAGATTTACTAACGGGTTGCAAACTTATCAATAGATTCTCGTATTCGCAACAAATATTTTTTTCTATAGTAAATATCTTTAATCAGGTCTAAAACTGTATTTTTTCCCTCTTCTGGTTCATTTTCATATTGTGTGATGGCTCTAGATAATTCATTTTCTAAAGATTTTTCCATTAACTCCACATCAGTAATTGCTTTTTCAATGCCTTCCTCATCAGCGTCAAACTCTAATTCCATTAGGGCTTCATTAACCTCCATCATTTCCATTAAAAATGATTGAGGTAGATTATACTTTTCACCTTCCAATAAAACGCCCTGAAGACTTAATAGATAAGGCAATAATTTAGCTGAGTTTGATAAAGTTTGATACGCTTTGTTGTTTAAGGTAGATTTCTCTAAAATTTCTTGTTGTTTTTCCTCACTCTCGTTAATATAAAAATCGGGATGATAAGTTTTACTTAACTCGTAGAACTTCTTTTTTACCAAAGTTTGGTCGGGGTTAAAAGAAAGCGGTATATCGTAAAATTGAAAATAATTCATTTTATAATGCTATAAGCATAAAGCGTAAAGCCAAAAACTAAAACTCTTTAAAGAGCTTTAGTTTTTGGCTTTAGACTTTCAACCTACTTAGTGAATGCTTTAAAAATATCGTTACCTAAAACAAAGACCATCAGGGTAGCTAACAAAACAAAACCTACTACTTGTGCTCGTTCCATAAACTTATCGCTTAGCGGCTTTCCTTTTACCATCTCTATCAATAAAAATACAGCATGACCACCGTCTAACGCTGGTATAGGCAATAAATTCATTAATGCCAAAGCCATAGAAAGTAAACCTGTAATACTCCAAAACTTAATCCAATCCCAAGTTCCTCCGTAAAGTTTACGAGCAATTTCTACCGGACCAGAGAATGCTTTATTTGCTTTAACTTCTCCTTTTACCACTTTGGTTAATCCTTTTGCATTATCGGTAAGCGATCCCCACGCTTTAGAAGCACCCTGCGGCAAAGCAGCAAAGAAACCAAATTCCTGAGTTTCTGTTTTAATTCCATCAGTAGAAAAGTAAAAACCCAATGTACCTTCTGGCGAGGTTTTCACAGGCATTTCTAGCTGATTTTTATCTCTCGAAATGGTTACATTAACCTCTTTACCTTTATTATCATTTAATATTGTTCTTAGCTGATCGCTAAAAACAGCATCTTTTCCATCTACAGCTAAAATTTCGTCTCCAGCTTTTAACCCTGCTTTTTGTGCTGCACTTCCATCAGTAACTTCGCCTACTTTAGATTTTAATCTCGGCATTACAAATTCATCGATACCGTAGTCAGAAATGGTATTTAAAATATCGGCAGGTACACTTACATTTTCAGTGTTACCCTCTCTAAGTACAGTAAGGGTAGAATTACCTAATAAAACTTTAGAGCTTCTTAAATCTTCAAATCGTTCTAATTTTTCTCCGTTTATCTCTAATACTTTGTCGCCAGCTTTTAGGCCAATTTCTTTTCCTACTATTCCTGGCGATATACCATAAGCTAGTCCATCATTTGGCACAAAAGTTTCGCCATATTTAAAGGTAAGCATCCAAAAAATGAGCACACCTAATATCACGTTAACAGTTACTCCAGCTAACATGACAATTAAACGTTGCCAAGCTGGTTTAGATCTAAATTCCCAAGGTTGTGCAGGTTGCGCCATCGCTTCTGTATCCATAGATTCGTCTATCATACCTGCAATTTTTACATATCCTCCTAAAGGCAACCATCCAATTCCATACTCGCAGCCTTTATAATTAATACTAAATAATTTAAAACCCCAAGCATCAAAAAACAAATAGAATTTTTCCACTTTAATTCCAAAAGCTCTTGCTGCCCAAAAATGCCCTAACTCATGCAGAACAATTAAAATAGAAAGCCCTAAAATCAACTGGCCAATCATAACTAAAACATCCATTTATCTTATTTTTGTTTAAAAATTAAATACTATTTACTAATTGTTGCGCAAAAATGCGTGTTTGTGTATCCGTCTCGAAGTAATCATCTAAAGAAGGGTCATAAATGAAACCAATTTTAGCCATACAAGTTTCAATCACTTCACTCATTTGCAAAAATCCTATATTATCTTTCAAAAATTCTGCCACTACCACTTCATTGGCAGCATTTACAATACATGGCATGTTTCCACCATTTTCCATGGCATGGTAAGCTAAAGCCAAGTTTCTAAAAGTTTTGGTATCTGCTTTTTCAAAAGTTAGATTTGGGTAATCTAAAAAATTAAATCGTTTGAAATCATTTTTTATTCTATTAGGATAGGTCAAAGCATATTGAATAGGTAATTTCATATCGGGGACACCCATTTGTGCTTTCATGGAACCATCTTCAAACTGAACAATGGAATGTATGATTGATTGCGGATGCACAATAACATCTATTTGCTTAATGTCTAAATTGAATAACCACTTCGCTTCTATAACCTCTAAACCTTTGTTCATTAATGTAGCCGAGTCGATGGTTATTTTTGCACCCATTACCCAATTTGGGTGTTTTAAAGCTTTTTCTTTGGTAACATCCGATAAATATTCGATATTTTTTCCTCTAAATGGACCGCCAGAAGCCGTTAAATAGATTTTTTCTATAGGAGATTTTTCGCCTATTAAACACTGAAATATAGCAGAGTGTTCCGAATCTACAGGCAATATTTTAACCTGATTTTGGTCTGTAAGCGTATTAATTAATTGCCCCGCTACTACTAGTGTTTCTTTGTTTGCTAAAGCAACATCTTTACCTGCCTTAATGGCAGCAATGGTTGGTTTTAAACCAGCAAAACCCACTAAAGCAGTCAGTACAATATTTAATTTAGGAAGCTCTACCACTTCGCATAAAGCATCGGCTCCAGCCTTAACAATAATAGAAGTGTGTTGTAAAGCACTTTTTAAAATGCTATATTTTTCTTCATCAACAATTACAACAATCTCTGGATTAAACAGAAGTGCTTGCTTAATTAATAAATCTACATTGCTTTGCGCAGTTAAAACCACTGCCTTAAATAAGTTTGGGTTAGCTCCAATTACTTCTAGAGCCTGTGTCCCTATACTACCCGTGGAGCCTAAAATGGCTATATTTTTAATTTGCTGCTGCAATTTTATACTATTTAATATATGCTTGAAGTTTATCGGCTATATCTCTGTCGTTAGCTAAACGAGGGACTTTATTTTGACCCCCTAATTTACCTTCTGTACGCATATAGTTAATAAATGAATCTTTTTTTAACGATGTGATTACTAAAGGCCTTAAAATTTTACCAGCTATCAAATCCTTGTAATAAATATTTTTCTTTTGTAAAGCAAGGTCTACTTGAAATGCAAAACTGTTTAAATCTTTAGGTTCTTTTACAAATTCTATTAACCACTGATGATGAGGTAACTCTCCTTTTGCAACGTTAACTTGTGGAGCGACTGTAAACTCGGTTATTTCTATATTTTCTATTTTAGCAATCTCTGTTAAAGCTCCTTCAACCTCTTCGCCAATTACATGTTCGCCAAAAGCTGAAATATAATGTTTTATTCTTCCAGTAACCAATATTTTGTATGGATTTTTTGATACAAATTTAACCGTGTCGCCAATAGAATAAGCCCATAAACCAGATTTAGTACTTAAAATTAAAGCATAATTCTGGTTGAGTTCTACTTGAGCTAAATTTAATCTCGTCGGCTTTTCATCATAAAACTCAGCTGCTGGAATAAACTCATAAAATATATCAGCATTAGCCAATAACAATAACGAAGGGTCGTTTTGTTTGTTTTGGAAAGCAATAAATCCTTCGGAAGCTGGATAGGTTTCTATGCTATCGATTTCAAAACCTAGACTTTCTTTAATTTTTGCTCGGTAAGGTTCATAATTTACGCCGCCATAAACAAACAATTTAAAGTTTGGGAAAATATCTTTTATATGTTTTTTACCTGTTTTCTCTAAAAGTTTATCAAAATACATTTGGCACCACGGTGGTATGCCAGATATAATGCGCATATCTGCCGTTAGAGTTTCTTCTACAATGGCGTCAACTTTTTGCTCCCAATCTTCAATACAATTGGTATCATAACTTGGCATTCTGTTTTTTTGTAAATAACTAGGAACATGATTAGCCACAATTCCAGACAAACGACCAATTTTAATACCGACCTTGCTCTCCATCTTAGGACTGCCCTGTAAGAATATCAGCTTACCGTTTAAAAAATCGGCTTTACCAGTTTCATTAATGTATGACAATAGGGCTAATCTGGCCCCATTTAAATGATGCGGCATAGATTCTTTTGAGATAGGAATATACTTTACACCAGAGGTTGTACCAGATGTTTTGGCAAAATACAAAGGTTTTTTAGGCCACAAAACATCTTCTTTACCTTCTAATATCTGATTAATATATGGGCTTAAATCTTCATAATCATGAATGGGAACATATTTTTTGTAGTCCTCGTAATTATTAATTTTATCAAAATGATGGTCTTTTCCAAAAGCGGTCTTTTTACCATTTTGAATTAAGTTTTTGAAAATTTCTTCTTGTTTTGCAGGTGCGTCTAACATCCACTTCTGCATATTTCTTACGCTAAGTGATGCCCAAATTTTACCCAAAAACACTTTAATCCCCATCAACAATAATTAAATAATATTATGCAAAATATCTGGTTGCTCTTGCCCTTTATAGTCGCTCATCATTTGGCGGTAAGCTAATGCTAAAGCCACACTAGATAACGGAACAATTATAAATGAACTAAAAACATTTACACAGGTAGCTATAAAGTTTAAATTGATATAGTTTAAAAAGAGATATAACAATTGAAATGAAGCTAAGAAAAATAATAGAATCACAATTTTAGTGAAATTACCCTTTGTAATTGCCAAACTAAATTTAAGCGAAGTGAAAGGACTTGAATTTCTATCGATAATAAAAAAAGGAAAAAATGAAATTCTTATCCAAGTTATAAAAATAGCTACTAAACCTACAGAAATGGCAATATTTATCAAAATTTGCAAATTAAGTCCCGTGTAAATAAATGGAAAAACCAATAATGCTACAACAATGTAAACTGCTAATATGCATAAAGAGAACATTAAATTACCAACCAAAAAATTAATAATTTGAATTTTAGTAGGTAAGCTATCTTTAATACTTAAATGGTCCTCTTCGTGATCTATTAAATAGAAAATATACTTTAAAAGCGTTAAATTGATAATGAAATAGAATCCAATAAAAACTATAAAAAACAAAAATTTCAAAAACTGATTAACCTCATTAAAGAAAAAAGAAAATAAACCAGATAAGCTTAATGTGGCAAACATCAAGAAGCATAATAAAGCAATAGAGATATAGTTTTTCATGGTAATTTCCCACGCTTTTTGGGTAACCTCCCCTACTTCAAAAGTACTTTGCTTTAAAAATTCGATCATTTTCTAATTATCAATTTCTTCCAAAAATCTTGCATAAAACCTAAGCCATATGCTGTTAATTGGATTAATGATGCAAAGATGCTCAAAAATGCAACTTTTAACGATTTATTTATCGACCAAGAGTCAAAAAATATCAACAATAAATAGATAAGCAATAATAAGTTACAAAACAGAGCCAAAATAGATCCCAAAACATTTAAAACTAAGGTAAAACCAAGTCCTAAGGTAAATACCGCAGGAAAGAAATGCACTGCCTTTAAGCTCTTTGGATAAAATAATGTAATGTTAATGCGGGCTCTACCAAAGAAATGTAACTGTTTCCAAAATTGTGAAAAACTTGTTCTTCTTTTATGATAAACCTTTGCGTTTTCTATCAAACCAATTTTAAAACCAGCTTCGTGAATCCTAATGGCAAATTCTATGTCCTCTCCTAGTCTAGTGATTTTATATCCACCTACTTTTTCCCACACCTTTTTAGATAAGCCCATGTTAAAACTACGTGGGTAAAACTTACCTCCTGCATTCTTAGACTTTCCTCTTATTCCACCTGTTGTGAAAACCGATGTCATGGCGTAACTAATTGCTTTTTGAATTGGAGTAAAGGACGGATGCGCATCATCTGGCCCACCAAAAGCATCTAAATAATGATTATAAAGACTATTTTTAACATTTTCTAAATAGTTTGCAGGTATTAAACAATCAGAATCAAAAATGATAAAATAATCACCTTTTGCCCGTTCAAAACCATAATTACGAGCAAAACCTTGCCCCTCATTAGGCTTATAGAAGTATTTAATGTCCAAAAAACGCTCGAAAGATTTTACAATTTCCTTTGCATCTAGCTTAGAACCATCCTCTATCACTAAAACTTCAAAAGCGGTATAACTCTGCTTAACCAAAGTATTTAATAACTCCGTTATTTCTTGAGGTCTATTGTATAAAGGTATAATGATGGAGAAAAACATGGTTGGTTTTAAAAGTCTAGCTTTCTATTTATGTTATGTAAAGTTTACCGTTTGAGTTTGTATAATAAGCTCAATTTCAATAATTATTAGGGCGTCCCGATAGCTACCAGAATAACACGTCACAAAACGACTCCTTTGGAGCTATTCACGCATACTCCACAGGGCCTTAATCACAAAATGGCTGGTATGCGTTACTATCTTTAACGCATCACGTTATGTCGACCATTGGAGACATCTCACCTGTAAGTAGCCATAATAATATTCCAAAGCTGCATTTTAATCTATTTATGGGAATTCTCCCTGCACTCTAAATGAAACGAGGGAGAGAAAAATCTCTTAACAAAGTGATATTAACTAAAAACCAATACTATCGCAAACGCAAAAATAACAATTAACACCGTTTTACCATAGTTAATCAGTTTTGATCAATAAATAACCGCTAAAAATAATTATTCTTATCCCTTTTATCAGTGCATTCTTGGCTAATATTTAGGTTTATAAATAATCTGAATGGAGATTTGGAAGTATTTTTTACGCTGTTCTGCGATGTAATTAATTCAAAAAAATGGTAGCTTTAAGGTCTCATTTCTTGAGTGCATAACCAGTCATAAAAATCACTATGGATATAAAAATTACCAAATCGCAACATTCAAAATTAAAAGATATAGATTTTGACAACATCCCTTTTGGCAAATACACATCAGACCACATGTTTGTAATGGATTATGCAGATGGCGTTTGGGGTAATTTCAGGATTATTCCTTATCAGGGTTTTGTTCTAGATCCTCAATCAAAAGCTTTACAATATTGTCAATGTATTTTTGAAGGCATGAAAGCAACTATGGGTGCAGACGGTATTCCAAAATTATTACGCCCTGGTTTGAATATAGAGCGTTTTAATCTTTCGGCAGAACGTATGTGTATGCCACAAATTACTCAAGAGATTTTTTTGAAAGCTTTGAAAGCTATCATCGCTACAGAAATTAATTGGATTCCGAAGGCAGAAGGAAGTGCCCTATATTTACGCCCAACCATGTTTGCTACAGAAAGTTCTTTAGCTGTAACACCTTCCGATACTTATACCTTTTATATTTATACAAGTCCTGTTCAGCCCTATTTCACTAAACCTATACGCCTAATTACCGAGCAAACTTTAATTAGAGCAGTACCCGGCGGAACAGGTGAGGCCAAAACTGGAGGTAACTATGCGGGCTCTTTAATGGCAAGCGAGCTGGCAAAACAAAAAGGATTCGACCAAATTATTTGGTTAGAAAGTCCAGAATTTAAGAAAGTACAAGAAGCAGGAATGATGAATTTGTTTTTTGTAATTGGCGATACCGTATTAACACCAAAGCTATCGGGCGCTGTATTAAAAGGCACCAATAGAACTTACTTTATAGATATATTGAAAGAAAGAAATATAAATGTTGAGGTGAGAGACATTTACATTGATGAAATATTAGCTGCATACCAAAAAAGTGAATTAAAAGAAGCTTTTGGATCTGGAACTGCAGCGGTTGTTTCTCATATTTCTGAAATTACACATGGTGATACTTTAATGGTTTTACCAAAAGCGGAAGAGAGAAAAATTAGCAACATGCTTTTTAAAGAAATTAATGGTTTAAGAGCAGGAACTATAGAAGATAAACGTAATTGGTTAGTGCCCGTAGAAGTATTTGAAGAAATAATAAAATAAAAATGTTGGAAAAAATTAGTTGGAATAAGGTTCCTGTAGAACAAGTGAATGAAAAAATGAAACGACAATTTATTCATGGCGAAAAAGTAATGGTTGCTAAAATGGAGTTTTTAGATGGCTTTGAAGTGCCTTGGCATTCGCATGATAATGAACAAGTCACTGAAGTTTATGAAGGTATTCTCCGTTTTTGGTTTGATGATGAAGATGACAAACACTTAGATATTTTACCCGGCGAATCTATTGTGATTCCTGGAAATCGTCGTCATAGAGCATTAATGATTGGTAAAGTGATAGAAACCGACACTTTCTCTCCGCCAAGACAAGATTGGATTGACGGTTCTGATGCTTATTTAAGAAAATAATGGATTTAGGATTAAAAAATAAAGTTGCTTTAGTATTGGCATCTAGCAAAGGATTAGGTAAAGCTATAGCTATAGAATTAGCCAAAGAAGGCGCAAAAGTTATCATTTGCGGCACTGATGAAACTGCCTTACAAGCTACCAAAGCAGAAATTGAAGTTATTGCTACAAACCATGTCGCAGCCTTTGTTTGTGATTTAACAGATGAAAAGCAACGTAAAAACTTGGTTTTGGAAAGTGTAAAAACTTTTGGACCCATAGAGATTTTGGTAACAAATGCAGGTGGACCAGCAGCCGGAACTTTTGAGCAATTTAATTTAGAAGACTGGAAAAATATTTACAACTCTTTATTCTTAAGCGCTGTAGATATCATTCAGCAAGTTTTACCTACCATGAAAACTAAAGGATTTGGACGAATATTAACCATAACATCTGTTACCTTAAAACAACCTGCTGATAATTTAATCTCTTCTAATGCAGTGAGAACAAGTTTATTGGGTTTGGTAAAAAGCTTATCTAATGAAGTGGGTGCTTTTGGCATTACAGTAAATAACCTGATGCCAGGTTATACCAGCACCAATCGTTTAGAAGAATTAATTGAGAAAAACCCAAAAGTAAACGAGGTAAAAGACACCATCCCCATGAAACGATTTGGAAAACCATCAGAATTTGCAGCAGCAGCAGCGTTTTTAGTAAGTGAAAGAGCTAGCTACATTACTGGTCAATCTTTAGCTGTTGATGGCGGCTGGATTAAAGGAAATTAGTTTGTAGAATATTGCGTTATTGATTGCTGAGGGCAGAATTTTTTAATATTAATATTTGAGCTGTTCGACGCGTTTTAGCTGTGGGTTGTTCGACATGTTCCGTAGGGCATGTCGAACTTACAAATGAAAAGGATTTTTAATCCTTTAAATGATATTCTTTTTGAATTTGATTTTCGCGATAAAGATTGTCTAAAAGACTCTTCAAAGGAGTCCTTCGAACCTTCGGAGAAGCGACAGCTCCCGTACCGATAGCTATTGTTATCGGAAAGCATGGTAAAACGAACGCATTCTTATACTTAAAACTTAATAATCTTACTATTTAAACAAGCTCCTTTTCTATCAAATAGTTGTTTCTAGTATCTGAATTTCGAGAGACTAGCTCGGCAACAAAACCAGTTAGAAATAGTTGAGAGCCTAAAATTACCGCAACTAAAGCAACATAAAACAGAGGTTGCTCGGTAACCTCGCGTTGTATTTTAATGTGAAAAGCGATATGATAAAGCTTTTCGCCTATAATCCACAAAGCCATTATTGTGCCTATTAAAAAACTTAAAACACCCATAGAACCAAAAAAGTGCATGGGTCTTTTACCAAATTTACCCACAAAAAAGATGGATAATAAATCTAAAAATCCATTAATAAATCGGCTAAAGCCAAATTTTGTAGTACCGTATTTTCTTGCTCGATGCTCTACAACTTGTTCTTCTATTTTGTGAAATCCTGCCCACTTTGCTAAAACTGGAATGTAACGGTGCATTTCGCCATAAACTTCAATGTTTTTTACTACATCTTTACGGTAAGCTTTTAAACCACAGTTAAAATCGTGTAGGTTTCTAATTCCCGACATGCTTCTGGTTGCCGCATTAAAAAATTTAGTAGGAATGGTTTTACTTAATGGATCGTAGCGTTTCTTTTTCCATCCAGAAATTAGATCTAGCTTTTCCTTTTTTATTCGGTTAAATAAAATAGGAATTTCATCTGGCGAGTCTTGCAAATCGGCATCCATGGTAATTACTACGTCTCCGTCTGCCATGGCAAAACCCACATTTAGTGCTGCCGATTTACCGTAGTTTCTTCTAAACTTTATGCCTTTTATGGCAGTATGATCAACTCTTAATTCTTCAATTTTATCCCAGCTACCATCATTACTTCCATCATCAATTAAAATAATCTCATAAGAAAATTCATTCTTGAGCATCACTTCTCTAATCCATTGCGTTAGCTCTGGCAAAGATTCTACCTCGTTATATAATGGTACAACTACAGAAATATCCATTTTGAATTAAAATATTAGCCAAAGGCAAAATCCTAAAGCGTGTAAATATAAAAAATAAAAAAACGCTTGATGTTAAACATCAAACGTTTTAATATTTTGTAAATATAATTTTTATTAATCGTTTTCTTCTGTTGAAGCAAACATCGGTTGTTCCTTTTTGAAGATTGCTGCGAAAATTAAAGACATGATAAAACCTACAATAATGATGGTTGCAAAGCTAATAGCAAAAGACTTCAAATCTGGCTGGTAAATAGATTTTACTTGTGCTAGAGCTTGTTCAACCGCTGCATCAATAGCTTTTTGGTCTGTTACACCAAACTTTTCTAAGTTTGCAACAGCTTGTTGTTCTATAGTTGGTGCTAATTTCTCAAAAGCATCTGTCTCTATAAATTTAAAAAATGCAAAATTCACAACGCTAGATAATGCGTTTCCTACTAAAGACATTATAAAAATTCCTTTTAAAGCTTCTTTAAAGGACCAAAATCCACCAATTTTCTTCTTTAAATCTATGGTAAAGAAAATGTAAATCAATAAAGAAAAAATTGTTAACACAATTGAAAAAGTAAACGAACCTATAATAGATGGGGCCGCATAATAAATGATAATTTGCAAAGCTACACTTAGTATTCCAAGTATTACTCCGTTGTTAATAGCATGTTTGTTTAAAGTTTCCATGTTTGTTAAAGGTTTGGTTTGATTGACTTACTGATTATAATTGATGATCATGTTTAGTATTGCGGCATCAAATGCTGGGTCTTCGCTTAAATTTTTGAAGGTTTTAAGTTCTTGGTCGCTTGGTTCTGTATTGAAAAAGAAGGCCATTAATGGATAAAACAAATCTCTAATTTCTGATTCTTCATCTAAACTTTTAGACACCCTTGCTATTTCTTCTAAATTACTCTCCATTAAAATTTGATGAGCTATCACATCTTCATAAATACGGTGCTCGTCTTGGAATTCGTCTTCCTCAACCAATAAAAACTCTTTTAAATAGTCGTCTAATGATGGGTCTATCTCTTCATCGTCACATTCTCTCAGGTATAATAACAGATTTAAGAGCTCTGTTCCGCGTTCTAAAGTTTCGTCTTCTATTTTTTCCCACTCTGGCGAGTCTAAATAATCTGAGTCTAACTTTTTAGCATCTTCTGCAAAGAAATTAATCATTAACAAATCAAAAGTAACTTCTCTAATAGGATCTAGTGCTGGCGAATCGTCAAAAGCCTTATCCATAATCAGCAATTTGGTCATGAAATCTTCGTCGACGTTAAACAGGTTTTGCATTTTTTTTAGCTCTTGCTGAGCTGGTACATTTTCTAAAGCAGAAAATGTATTAAACAGGGCTTCTAGAGCTAATTGTACTTTGTTATCCATCTTTATTTGTAAGATTTAGTGGTTAGACATATTTATTTGATAATTATTGCAAGTTAGCCAAACTTTTCCGGTTAATTGAGAATCTATAAACGGAGAGTTACATGATTTTGAATAGTTATGCTCTTTAGAATAGGCCCATTCGCTATCATCAAATACAATTAAGTTAGCTAATTCACTTTCTTCAATCGTAGGAATTTGAAGACCTAAAATTGCTCTAGGATTGATGGCTAGTTTTTCTACAATTAATTCTAAAGACAAGCCTGCTTGTATTAATAAAGGTAAAACAGTTTGTAAACCGATTATACCATAATAGGCAATTTCAAACTCTACTTGCTTGAATTCTATTTCTTGTGGTTTATGCTGAGAGACGATAGCATCAATAACTCCGGTTTTAACGCCTTCAATTAATGCGTCTACATCTTTTTGTGTACGAAAGGGTGGTTTTACTTTGTAGTTGGTATCAAAATCTGATAAAGCTTGTTCTGTTAATACCAAATGATGCGCAGCAACATCGCAACTTACTTTTAATCCTTTTTCTTTAGCATCTTTAATTAAGGTCACTGCTTTTTCTGTAGAAATGGTAGAAAAATGGACTTTAGCATCTGTATATTCTGCTAAATATAAGTCTCTAACAATCATTAAATCCTCGGCTAAATTTGGGATTCCTTTCATGCCTAATAAGGTGCTCATTATTCCCTCATTCATTTTAGATTTACCGGCAATGGCAGCATCTTCTGGATAAGAAAATATGAGTGCGTCAAATCCTTTGGCATATAATAAAGCTCGCTCCATTAAACCAGCATCTTGGATTGGCTTGTCCCCATCCGTAAAGGCAACAGCTCCAGAGTTCTGCATATCAAACATTTCGGCAATGTCTTTACCTCCTCTTTCTTGAGATATAGTACCGTATGGATAAATATCTACCAAATTCCCTTTGGCTTTATTAATTAAAAACTCTACTTGCGATTTAGAATCTGTTGTTGGTAGGTTGTGTGGCATTATAGCCATTCCTGTAAAACCTCCTGCTATTGCGGCTTTGCTAGCTGTTTTAAAATCTTCTTTAGTTTCTAAACCTGGCTCTCCTATACTTACGTTTAAATCGAAAAACCCTGGCGAAAGATACTTTCCTTCTGCATTAAAGTTTTCGCCACCGTAAACAATATCTTTACCAATTTTAGAGATTACTCCATCTTCTATTAGAACATCTACAATTTGTTGATTAAAACTAGAATTGGGATCTATTACTTTACAAGATTTGATTAAAACTGATTTTAGCATTTTTAATTCTTTAATTTTTGATTAAAAAAACGGATGAGCAAGACTTCTATCAACAAAAACAGGATGGTTAAAATTATACAAATTTTCCATAAAGAAAACCCCCTATTTACACTTTCTATTTGCTGATTTATGGGTTCGTTTTTACCGTTTAAAATATTTTTATTGCTGATTTTAAATAGCGCTGCAATTTCTGAGCTATCGTAAAATGATAAAACGGACTCTGCCCTATCTTCATTTAAACCAAAAGCGTTGATGATACTATCCTTTAATTTCACCTCATAAAAACCTGGCCTATCAAGCTGGTCGGCGTAGTTTAAAAGTGTTTTGGATGGTGTTTTAATAACTTCTGGAATTATTTCTGAAGCTTCTCCGGCAATCACAATTATATCTTTCTCGGATAAATTAAAAGCACCAAAAGTAATTTGGTTTTCTTTTCCAATGGTTTTAAATAAAAGCTGCTCTTTGGATGATAAAAGAGCCATCTTAAATAAATAAGGTAAAAATAAAGCATGTTTAGAGAGGTTGCTCAACTCGCTATTTAATGGTAAAAAAGAAATGTAAATTTTGCCACTTTTAAGGTGGTAGTTACTAATTAATGGACTTGCCTGATCTCCATTTAATAAAACTTGTTTAGTTGTTTTTACCAGATTAGAACTGCTGAAATATTGCGTTGCGTTTGGTAAATCTATATTCTTAGGAATTTGCTCAAAAACATCTTTAAAAACTGGATGCTTTAAATCTAAACTTTTCCCTTTAACAGGTTGATTCACTAATGCTAAAGGATAATCTGTATTGAGTTTAGTTAAGAAATTTTGATAAGACGATAGATCTGCATTAGAAGGAAAAAAAACAGATAAACTTCCTCCTTGCTCTACATATTGTTTAAGCTGTTGCGATAAACCATCAGAAACCGATTCTAAATTCTCTAAAATGATTAAAGCGTATTTATTAAGCGAGCTATAGTTGATTTGAGATTGATTAACCGATGTTACTTTAAAGAAATCATCTGTTTGGTAAGCTAAAGAAATATTAGCAATAGGCTGGTTTTGATAGACCGTTAAAACCTCGAGTTTATTCTTTACCTCGAAAGCGAAATAAAAATTATCATCAAAAGTAATGGGGTAATCTTTTATGGTTAACAATCCTTTTTGCCAGCCAGCGGGTAAACCAGAAAATGATAAAGTATCTTTTTGCGTCAGTCCTGCTTTAATATCTAAACTGCCAATTGCTTTTTGTAATCCATTAATATTTAGTTTTAGCGGAATGGCAATTGCATCTTCTAAAGAGTGATTTTTAGCCACAACAACTAAACTTTCTTTTTGGTTTGGTTGATGAAATGGGCTCAAAAAGTAAATAGAATCTATAGAAATATTAGGTAAGCTGTTACTTTGTAGTGGAACCAAATATTGGTTAATGCTACTATCTGGCTTAAATTCAGTACTATTATTAGGTTGTTTTTGAAAATCGGAAATGAGATAAGAAACTTTTTTATATCCGTTTGCTTTATCTAAAATTAATTTTTGCCTATTGGTGATGGTATTAAAATCACGCGTAAGCGAAGAAATAGTAATGGTGTTTAATTGTTCTTCTAATTCATCTTTGGCGATAAAGCGTTGCTGCTTGCCATCAAAATTGTTAGTTATTAACTGAAATTGATCATTTAAACTATAAGCTTTTAAAATCTCTCTAACTTTTCTTTTTCCTTCGTCTAATAAAGTACCGTCCTTATTTAAAGCTTCCATAGAGTAAGAATTATCTAAATAGATGCTAACAGCTGAATTTTTGAAAGGCTCTGGATTTTTATCATTCTTAATAAAAGGCTGGGCAAATGCCAGTACCAAAAACACAATAGCTAAGACCCGACTGGCTAATATTAAACGCTCTTTGAGTTTTTGCGCTGCAATAGTTTGGATCTCTATAGATTTAAGCAAACTAACGTTGCTAAAATATACTTTCTTAAATTTTCTAAAATTGAATAAGTGTATGATTACCGGAATGGCAATTAAGAGCAAGGCAAAAAGAAACTCGGGAAAGAGAAATCTCATTAAGTATCAAAGATATGTTTTTTGAGGCTTTTGCTGAATATATTCTCAAAATATATCTAAAAAAAAATCCTCAAACCGATGAACAGTTTGAGGATTAAGAATTTAATTAAATTTTATGTTACCAGAAAACAGTGTATAGCGCAACTAAAATACCTATTATTAATACCGCACCAACCGTAAAACCAGCAGATGGCTTAAACATACTAGCGTCTACTTCTAAACCTTTAGGGTTTGGAGAATCTTTATATTCTAATTTAGAAATAAAGAACATACCAATAATAGAAAATAAGAATACAAAACCCATTCTGTCTAAGAAAGGAATTTCGTAGATTCCATTAACTGGTACTGCAAAACCTGTAGAATAAAGGAAAGATAAATCCATATACTCTGGTAAGAATTTTAAAACTACCGATAATATAAATCCTCCAATTGTTGCAAATAACGCTGCAGATGAAGTGGTACGTTTCCAGAAGAAACCCAAAATAAACATGGCAAATATACCTGGAGAAACAAATCCTGTATACTCTTGTATAAATTTAAATCCTCCTTTTTCTATACCTAAAAAAGGAGAAATTATAACCGCTAAAAGCATAGCTACAACAACAGTTATTTTACCTGTTAGTACTAAAGCTTTTTCGCTAGCATTTTTATTAAATACCTTTTTGTAAACGTCTAATGTGAAAATAGTAGCAATACTATTTGCTTTACCTGCTAAAGAAGCAACAACTGCCGCAGTTAATGCCGCAAATGATAAACCTTTTAAACCACTTGGTAATAAGTTTAATAAAACAGGGTAAGCTCTATCTGCTTGCACTTTTCCATCTACCAACATTTCTACGGAGAAAACTTCTTCTTTGTATAATAAATAAGCTGCAATACCAGGTAAAACAACAATAATTGGCATTAATAATTTTAAAAATGCCGCAAATAAAATACCTCCACGAGCAGTCTTTAAATCGGCACCTAAAGCTCTTTGTGTGATGTACTGATTACATCCCCAATAATTTAAGTTTACTATCCACATACCACCCAATAAAACTGTTAAGCCTGGAAGCTCTATGTAATTGGGATTATCTTTTTCGAAAATCATTTTGAAGTGATCACCCGCCTGACTAGTCAATTGTGTAAACCCACTAATTACTCCGCTTTGTCCATAATGCTCTGCCACCAAATTTAAAGCTAAATAAGTTGTAGCTAAACCACCTAAAATTAAGAAAAACACTTGAATTACGTCTGTATAACCAATCACCTTCATACCGCCTAAAGTAATTACTATAGCAAAAACTGCCATACCTATCATACAAACTGTGAAGTTTATACCAGAGATACTACTTACTGCAATTGCACCTAAAAATAAGATTGAAGTTAAGTTTACGATAACGTAAAGCAATAACCAGAAAACAGCCATAATCATGGCTACAGTTTCGTTATACCGCTGACTTAAGAATTGCGGCATCGTAAAGATTTTATTCTTTAAATAAACTGGAATAAAGAATACTGCGACAATTACTAAGGTGATAGCGGCCATCCACTCGTAAGTTGCAATGGCTAAACCTAGTTGGAAACCAGAACCACTCATGCCAATAAACTGTTCGGCAGAAATGTTAGACGCAATTAAAGAAGCTCCAATTGCCCACCAAGTTAGTGAACCTTCAGCTAAAAAATAATCTTTAGAATCGCTGGTTTTACTCTTCTTTTTATTGTAAATCCAAAAGCCATAGCCTGCAACGATAATGAAATAGGTCAGAAATACAATATAATCTGCCGTAGAAAGTGATTCTGTCTTCATTAATTTTAAATTGTTTGTTTAGAGTTTATTTTGGTTTATCATCTATAGAAATGATTTTGCAATTTAAAGGGTTAAACCCTAAAAGCCAAATAAAATAAATAAAGTGTGTTTTTAACACTAAGAAATAAAAATCAGTTAGGTAGACGTCCCTTAATCATTAAACAAATAACATTTAAATGACTGATTTTATGATATTTACATTTAAATGATAATTAAATATATTTTCTAAAAAACCAAGTGTAAAGCATAGAATCTACACTATTGAATTAAATTTTAATGGAAATACTTAAATTATCATTAATTAAAATGCGCCAAAACGCATAATTTATAGAAATTTTCAAACAAAATCAGAAAGCCAATGTTAGGACCGACTTTTTGATTTTGATATATTTATGATAAACTTCGAATAATTCCTAACTCTAAGCCACGCAATTCTGCTAAACCTCTAAGTCTTCCAATTCCAGAGTAACCTGGATTAGTAACTTTGTTTAAATCGTCTAACATTTGATGACCATGATCTGGACGCATAGGAATGCTTAATTGTCTTGATTGCATGATATGAACTAATTCTTTAACCACAGCAAACATATCAACATCGCCTTCTAGGTGGTTGTCTTCGTAGAAATCACCAAATTCATTTCTTTTGGTGCTTCTTAGGTGTATAAAGTTTATTCTATCGGCGAAAGCCTTAACCATCTCTGGCAAATTATTATCTGCTCTTACTCCAAAAGAACCTGTGCAAAAACACAATCCATTATTGGTAGAAGGCACTTCTTTGATTAAATATTCAATATCTGCTGCGGTACTTACTACTCGTGGTAAACCTAAAATTGGGTAAGGAGGATCGTCTGGGTGAATAACCATCTTCACTCCTAACTCATCGGCAACGGGAATAACGGATTTTAAAAACAAAACCAAATTTTCTCTCAATTTAATGGCGTCAATATCTTTATATTGATTTAAAGCTTCTTGAAATTGCTGTACGGTAAAACTTTCTTCGCTACCGGGTAAACCTGCTATAATATTACGCTCTAATAAAGCTTTTTCATCATCAGACATCCCATCAAAACGATTTTTAGCTCTAGCAATATCTTGCTCGGTATAATCTTTCTCTGCTCCGGCTCTTTTGAGGATATATAAATCGAAAGCTACAAAAGCTGCTTTTTCAAACTTTAATGCTTTAGAACCATCGGCAACAGTGAAACTTAAATCGGTACGCGTCCAATCTAAAATGGGCATAAAATTATACGTAACGATATGAATACCACATTGCGCTAAATTTTTAATGCTTTGTTTATAGTTTTCTATTTGTTGCTCAAATACTCCGCTTCTAGTTTTAATAGCTTCTGAAACGGGTACACTTTCTACTACATTCCAAACTAAACCGGCATTGCTAATGATCTGTTGTCTTTTCTGAATTTCATCTACTGTCCAAACTTCGCCATTTGGAATATGATGCAATGCCGATACCACACCTGTACAACCTGCCTGTAATAAATCTGATAATTTTACTGGGTCTTTTGGACCATACCAACGCATGGTTGGCGTCATTTTAAAAGTGTTCAATTGCCTTTATTTTAAGATTTAAACTCCAGAGAATACAGAAAAACCACCATCTACGTTGATTACAGACCCTGAAACAAATTTAGAAGCATCGCTTAATAACCAAACTAATGCACCTTCTAATTCATCGGCACTGCCAAAACGATTAAATGGTGTTCCTTTAATTACTAAGTTTCCTCTTTCTTTAAAACTACCATCGGGGTTAGTTAATAAGTCTCTATTTTGCTCGGTTAAAAAGAAACCTGGTGCAATGGCGTTCATTCTTATTTTATCGCCATATCTATTGGCTAGCTCTACCGCAAACCATTTGGTATATCCGTCTATAGCACTTTTGGCAATGCTATAACCTAGTACTTTAGTAATTACTGTTTGAGATGCCATTGAAGATATGTTCACAATACTTCCAGCACCAGTATTGGCAATTTCTTTTCCGAAAATTTGTGTGGGTAAAATAGTACCGAACAAGTTTAGATTCATCACTTTTGTGAGGCTATCCATATCTAAATCGAATACAGAAGCTGATGGTTCTACCACAGCACCGGGCATATTTCCACCGGCTGCGTTTACTAAACCATCTATTTTACCATATTTTTTTAGAATCAAATCTTTTGCAGCAATTAAAGATTCTTCGTTTAAAACATCGGCAACAATTGCCAATGCCTCTTTACCAGTTTTGGTAATTTCTAAGGCTCTTTGTTCTGCAACTTCCTTTTTTCTGCCTAAGATGATGGGTATACCGCCGGCTTGAGCAATTGCTTTTACAAACGAGGCACCCAAAACACCTGTACCACCTGTTACAACAATAACCTTGTTACTAAGCGTAAATATATTCTCTGAACTCATTCGAAATTGATTTTTATGATTTATAAAATGGAAGCCACAAATTGGTTAAAAAAGTGCAGAGGAAACCAATTTAATTAATAAAACTTACGCAATCCTTTGCAGTTTATTTAGATAGATTTTGAAATTTTAGATAAACGGTAAGGTTTTTGCTTTTTTAAGGCTAAAAAGTATTATGGAAAATTATATAGTTAAAATTACTGCTATAGAACCTGAAGTTGCTAGAGTGTTTAAAATTAGAACAGAAAAGCCTAAAGGATATCATTACAAGCCTGGCCAAGCTACCGAACTTTCTTTACAATATGATGGGTGGGAGAATGAGAAAAGACCATTTTCTTTTACTTCTTTACCAGAAGATAATTTTTTAGAATTTACTATAAAAACTTACCCTGACCATGAAGGCGTAACAAAAAGAATAGCAACAGTAGGTATTGGCGATGAATTTGAAATTGGTGATGCTTGGGGAGCTATAACTTATAAAGGCGAAGGCGTTTTCATAGCCGGCGGAGCAGGTCTAACACCTTTCTTATCCATACTTAGAGACCTAAATAAAAAAGGGGAATTAGGAAACAGTCAGCTATTTTTTTCTAACCAATACGAAGATGAAATTATAGCTTTTGAGGAGTTAAAATCTATATTAGGTGGTCGATTCAAAAATGTGATTACCAAACAAAAAGACCCTGAATTACGTACCGGGAGATTTGATAAAGAGTTCCTAAAAAATAACATCACAGATTTTAGTCAAAACTTTTACGTTTGTGGCCCTCCATCTTTTACATCTTCTATTAAAAAGATGTTAACTGAATTAGGTGCTAAGCCAGATACTTTAGTTTTTGAGAAATAGGAAAAAATAATAGTTAATGCTTAGACCAATTAAATTACAAAGTATTTAATGGATAAATAAAAAAGGCTTGAGAAAATTCTCAAGCCTTTTTTATTACTTTTTATCTTTTGGAACACAATTAGGGACAGTTTTACCATCCTTCTTTTTTGTTCCTATTTGTTCGTAATTATCCCAGCAAGGGTCTTTATCTTTTTTGTCTTTTTTTGTTTTACTCATGGCTATGAATTTTAATTAAAAACTATTTAAAGCCAATTTTATGCCATTTTTTATCGACGTTTATTTTTACTTATATCCTTCGGCTAGTTTTAAAGCATTATAAGTATTTATTATTCCACCTGTTAGAGATAAATCTGAGAAGGATATTTTCTTAACATTACCATCTACAATTACATTAACCATGGTATTTACTTTAACAACAGATTTTAAAATGATTTCTTTAACCTGCAACGCGGTTAAATTTGGATAATAACTTCTAATTAGTGCTGCCAAACCACTTACAACTGGCGCAGCCATGCTTGTACCATCTTGTAACTCGTAAGTAGATAATGGGGTAGTCGAATTAATTTGTACTCCGGGTGCAAAAACATCAACCATCATTTTACCGTAGTTAGAAAAACTAGCTTTTAAAGTGCTGTCATTTAACGGGCCTGATGCCCCAACCTCTATCCAAGCTGCAGCAAAACCATTGTTACCTTCATAAGTTTTTGTAGGATAATTTCCGCCTTTATCTAAGTTAGCATTTTCGTTTCCTGCTGCATGTATCAATAAAACATCTTTAGAGATAGCATATTTTACAGCATCGTCAACTATTTTTTTGTTTTGAGAATATCCTTTTCCAAAACTCATATTGATAATTTTTGCACCATTATCTGCTGCATATCTAATCGCGTTAGCAACATCTTTATCTCTTTCATCGCCATTAGGCACTGCTCTTACTGGTAAAATCAAGACATGATTTGCTACACCTTTAATACCTAAATTATTATCTCTTAACGCAGCAATTATACCCGCAACATGAGTTCCATGTGTAGCATCCGGACCAATTACATCTTTATTTCCATATATTCTTTGGTTATCATCTTGCTCGTTATCCCCTACTATGTTTCTAGGATTGTAGTTTATATTGAATTGATATTTGACTTTTTCCTCGTAATATTTAAAAGCTTCATCAATTTCGTTCTTTTCAAATTCTATAAAAGGCATACCACCTTTTAAAACATCAATAACAATCTGCTTCACTTGAGCCTCGCCTTCTTTATCTGGCATAAATGTTTCGAAATCTGATAAAACTGGGTTTTCCTTACCTATAACTTTTAACATACCTTCTAAAACCATTTTGAAACCATAAATACCGTTTAACTTATCCATAGCATCGCCATATTGGCTATTTAAAGAAGATTTCATGTTTAAGTATTTAATATAATTCACTTCATCTTCTTTACTTAAACTATCAAGTGAAATTTTTTCATATTTAGGTTGCATTGTTCTAATTAACCTTACCAATTCTAAGGTTTCGAATTCTACATTTCCGTTCTTGCCTCCTAAAAAATTCCATCCATCAATATCATCGGTATATCCATTTTTATCGTCATCAATATCATTTAATTTTTCTTTAGTGTTTTGATAAATAATACCTTTTAAATCTTCATGATTGATATCAACACCACTATCAATTACTGCTACCACAACTTTGACCGACTTTTTATTTTGCAATAAATCTTTGTATGCTTTTTCTGTACTAATACCAAAAACAGTATCGGACTTTAAGTCTAAATTTTGCCAATTTAATTTAAAACTTGTTTGGGCAACTAAAAAAATTGGAGAGAAAATAATTAGAAGTAATGCTAAAAATATTCTTGAATTAAATGATTTGTTCATGTGTAAAATTTGCTGATTGTATAACCGTAAGTTATTAATAGTTTGCTTTTTTTTATCTACTTAAAGAATTCAATTAACGAAATAAAGCAAAAAAACTTATTGAAGCTGATAAATGTTTTATTTAGACTCATTACTTACCTATCATAAAATGAATATTTTCATATTTTCCAAAATCAAACACACTATAAATTATTAAAATTTCTGTAAGTGAATGTTGATTTTATTGTTTTTGGGCGTTCCGATAGCTATCGGAATAACAGGCTATATACTGTAGTTATTTGTTGCAATTTGCCTATTGTTTAAGACAACAAAAAAGCTGCCATCCCGATTGCGGGATCAAGATGAAAGGCTTGGTGGCGGTACAGAGAAAAATGCTCGAACTTATTTATGTAATCCATAAAAACAAGACAACCTACCAGGACGACTACGAACAAAAAAGAGCAAACGACACAATGATGGCCGATGCTCTCTAGAAACTAGCTCTTGGCCGTTTTGTAATACAAAGTTATAAAACTAACACAAATAAACTTGCATTTTAACACAGAATCTATCGGGACTATCCTTAACGCAACCTGTAAGGATTTAAAATCCTTATTTTAACAAAAAAATAAAATATAAATCACCAATTTTCAAAATCGAGAAAAGAAACCTTTTCAATTTAAATACTGTTAACGATATTTGCACCGCATGAAAGATTTTAAGAAATACTATACTATACCTGCACTACCAGAAGAAGTTTATTTAGCTTTAACCATTCCGCTAAGCATTAAACTTTGGAGCGGCGCCGAGGCTGAAATGAGCACCATCCCAAATTCAGATTTTTCTTTATTTGATGGCGATATTACAGGTAAAAACTTAGCATTTGAAGAGAACAAAAAAATTGTGCAGCAATGGTTTTTTGACGGACAAGAAGAAGAATCTATTGTAACCATGAAAATTCATGAGCAGAAAAAAATAACATCTATAGAACTTTTACATACCAATATCCCAGACGATGTTTACGACGAATTTGTTGACGGCTGGAATACCAGTTATTTTGGCGAATTATTTGAATTTTTTGACGGAGAATAAGAAAATATATCATTATCAAATTAATTCGTTAATTTTAAACAAAGATTTTTATTTATGTCTACAACAGAACTAAAAGATAAAATTATTAATAGTCTTCAGAAAATTGAAGATAACTCGCTTTTAACCGACGTATATAATTTGCTTAATAAAAGTGAGAAAAATAATATTAAATACTTCGTTTCTGATATAGAAAAGGAACATCTTGAAGAAGCCTTGAAAGATATCGAAGATGGAAAAACATATTCTGATATTGATGCAAAGGAGATTATGAAAGAATGGTTAAAAAAATAATCTGTACTTAGAATGCCTTAAAAGACAGATATAAGATTTATAAATTCTGGACAGAACATAATAAAAGTGAAACTTACAGCGAAAAACTAGACTTATTAATTGAACAAAAAATAGATTTATTAGCTAGTTTCCCTAATATTGGATTAAATACAGACTATAAAGAGATTAATATTACAACTGTAAGTAACTTTTCTATTTTTAATAAGTTAAATGCTAACAGTATTTTTATACTTAGAATTTTTGATTCGAGGCGAAATCCAAATAAAATTAAACCTTTGTAAATTTTAAATATTTTTATAAAAATAAAGTAGTTTGATAATTTATACAAACTATAATTAACAGACAAGAAACCAAAACTTTTACTGTTTTCTATAAATTTTAAAGCAAAATATTTTTAATCAAAAGGCAAGTAATTTATACTTGCCTTTTTAAATTACTCTTCTGAAAATACATGCCTTATAGCCGGCCGCAAATTATAGGCAGATGCCATTACCTCGCCATAAGCGCCGGCAGTTCTTAATGCAATTAAATCTCCACGTTTAGTTTCTGGCATATTAACTTCTTTACCAAAACAATCAGAAGATTCGCAAATGGGACCAACAACATCGTAAGACACGTGAGATGTGAGATTTGAGATTTGAGATTTGTCTTCAGCGTTCAGTTTTAAGCTTTCAGCATTCAGCTTACTTATATTCTCTATCTGATGATAAGCCTGATATAAAGCTGGACGCATCAACTCCGTCATACCGGCATCTAGAATTACAAAATTCTTTTTAATACCATTTTTAATGTATAAAACTTTAGAAACCAAACTGCTGCATTGTGCAACTAAAGATCTTCCAAGCTCAAAATGAACCTCTTGGTAAGGTTTTAAATCTAAGAAATCGTGAAAAATTTTAAAGTAGCTTTCAAAATCTACAATAGAATTTCCATCTGGATTGTAATAATCTACACCCAAACCACCACCTACATTTAAAATTTTAACTTGCATTCCTCGCTCCTCAAACCAGACTTGCATTTCGTTAACTTTTACGCATAAACTTTTAAAAACATTCATATCCGTAATCTGAGAACCAATATGAAAATGAATTCCTAAAAACTGAATATGATCACTAGCGTGGATAGTTTCTGCAACTTTAGGTAAATCCCAAGCGTTTATTCCAAATTTATTTTCATCTAAACCTGTAGTAATGTAATGATGCGTATGTGCATCTACATTTGGATTAATTCTGATGGCTACTTGTGCAACTTTTCCTTTTGCAGCGGCTAATTCATTAATTACCTCTAGCTCCTGAATAGACTCTACATTAAATGAAAAAATATCTTGATCTAAAGCGTAATTTATTTCTGAGTCTGATTTTCCTACACCCGCAAAAACGACCTTGCCTTTATCAAAACCAGTTTCTATTGCTTTTTTAACTTCTCCGCCAGAAACACAATCGGCACCAAAGCCAATAGCTTTAATTGATGCCAAAACACGGTCGTTAAAATTTGCTTTTAAGGCATAATGTACATGAAACTGGTAAGCATCAGAAGCAACTTTACAAGCTGCTAAAGTTTTGTTAAGCAACCCTAAATCGTAATAATAAAACGGGGTTTCTAAGTGCTCAAAAGTGTTCACTAATTCTTTATTAAACATGATTTCTACTTATTGTTACTCGAATAAACGGTTATGTAAACTTCTTAAGGTTTCTACTTTATCTTCGGTTTTAATTAAAAACGAAAGATTATGCTGACTTCCTCCATAAGAAATCATTCTTAAGGGAATATGTTTGATAGATTCTAAAATACGAGCTCCAAAACCATGCGAATTGGTAGATAAATCACCCACCACGCAAACGATAGATTGGTTAACATCCACTTCTACAGTACCAAAATCTGATAATTCTTTTGTTATTTCACCTAAATATTTAGTATCATCTATGGTAACAGAAACAGCAACTTCAGAGGTGGTAATCATATCTATAGGTGTTTTATAACGTTCAAAAACCTCAAAAACACGTCTTAAAAAACCATACGCTAACAGCATTCTGCTACTCTGTATTTTAATTGCCGTAATACCATCTTTTGCTGCTATAGATTTTATTTTTCCTTTTTCGCTTTCGCTTGATATTAATGTACCGTGTGCGCTAGGTTCTAAAGTGTTTAACAACCTCACCGGGATTTTATATTTTTGTGCTGGAAAAACAGATTGAGGATGCAAAATTTTTGCTCCAAAATAAGCTAACTCGGCAGCTTCATCAAAAGACAAATTTGCAATAGGTTTTGTTCCTTTCACAATACGAGGGTCGTTGTTATGCATCCCATCAATATCAGTCCAAATTTGTACTTCTTCAGAACGGATTCCAGCACCAATTAAAGAAGCCGTATAATCACTGCCACCTCTTCTTAAATTGTCAATCTCGCCAAAAGAATTTCTACAAATAAAACCCTGGGTAATAAATAATTTATTAGTAAGATTTGCATCTAAAAACGGCTGAATATGTTCGGTAATATAATCTACTATAGGCTCATTATCTTGGTCTAGCTTCATAAAGTCCAATGCTGGAAGTAAGACAGAGGGCACACCAATTTCTTTTAAGTAAACGTGGTATAAAGTAGTAGACAATAACTCGCCTTGAGCTAAAATAACTTTCTCTTCTAAGGCCGTAAACAAATCGTTAGAAAGGGAAAATAACAAATCGAAATGAGCATCAATAACCGCTTTACCTTCTGCTAGAAATTCATCTTTAGCAAAAAGTTCTTTTATGAAAATTTCGTATTTGTCTTTTAAAACGGTAATGAGCTGTTTGGCTTGACTTTTATCAGACACCAAGTAAGCTAGCGTTATTTCTACTAAACTATTTGTAGTACCAGATACTGCTGATAATACTATAATCTGTTGATCTGCCGGATTGATAATATCCAACAATTTTTTCATCCTTTCTGGACTTCCTACAGATGTTCCACCAAATTTTAAAACCTTCATTGCTTTATTAAAGAATCTTTTTTTTTCTAATTTTTTAAATCGGCTAAAAATAGATAAATCTGTATAATTATTAGAATAGGAAATCATATTTTATTTGGTAAATGACCTTTTTTTGAGTTTTAAAATTATATAATTTGTTTATTAACAGGAAATAGCAATCAAGATGGTGTAAAATGACATTTAGAAGAATAATTAAGATAAATTTTACTGATTTTTGGCTTTAAATTTGGTTTAATATTCCTTTAATAAAATCAAAAATAAAATTAATATGACAGTAGTAAAAGCATACGCAGCACAACAAGCAAATAAACCTTTAGCTCCTTTTGATTTAGAAAGAAGAGAAGTTGGTGAAGCAGATGTTGAGATAGAAATCTTATTTTGTGGTGTCTGTCACTCTGATATTCATACGGTAAGAAATGAGTGGGGAGGAACGAAATATCCAGTAGTACCTGGCCACGAAATTGTAGGAAAAGTGACTAAGATTGGATCTAAAGTAAGTAATCATAAAGAAGGTGATACAGTTGGTGTTGGTTGTTTTGTAGATTCTTGCGGTCATTGCAATAATTGCGAAGATGATTTAGAACAATATTGCTTAAATGGTCATACTCAAACTTATAATTCACAATCTCAAGATAAAAAAACCATTACTTATGGCGGCTATTCTACACACATTGTAGTCACAGAGAAGTTTGTATTAAAAGTTTCTGAAAAATTAGATTTAGCAGCTGTTGCACCATTATTATGCGCAGGAATAACTACTTACTCTCCTTTAAGACACTGGGGTGTTAAAAAAGGAGATAAAGTTGCAGTAGTAGGTTTAGGCGGATTAGGTCACATGGCAGTAAAACTAGCGGCATCTATGGGTGCTGATGTAACCATGTTAAGTCGCTCACCAGAAAAAGCTAAAGATGCTGACAAACTAGGTGCACATCATTTTGAATTAACAACAGAACCAGCTAACATGAAAAAAATGGCAAATTCTTTTGATTTAATTATCAATACCGTATCTGCAAAACATGAGTATAGCGATTATCTAAACTTATTAAATACTAACGGAACCATGGTTTTATTAGGTGTGCCCCCAGAGGCTATTCCAGTTCCTGCTCCTTCACTAATTTTTGGAAGAAGGTCTATTGCAGGTTCTTTGGTTGGTGGTATTAAAGAAACTCAAGAAATGTTAGATTACTGTGCAGAGCATAATATTGTATCTGAAATAGAGATGATTAACATCGACCAAATTGAAGAAGCTTATGAGCGTACTTTAAATGGTGATGTTCATTATAGATTTGTAATTGATATGAAATCTTTAAAAAACAGTTAGTATTCTTAAAGATCCTTAAAAAGCCATTGCAAATCTTGTAATGGCTTTTTTTGTTAAAAAATTTTAATTAAATGTAATTTGTAATAAATAATAATGTGTGGATTTGTAGAAAGACCATCAGCAAAAAAGGCAGTTAAAGAACTCAAATTAAAAATTAAGGAAGATTTTGAAGGTGTAAAACGATTAGCACCTACCATGCAAATGGCTGTTATTGATGATATTGATAGCGCCGAATTAAAACTTTTTAGCTGGGGAGTAATTCCTGCTTTTGCCGATAATTTTAAAATGACTTATGCCACATTTAATGCTAAATCTGAGAATTTATTCAATAGTCCAATTTGGAAACAACTTGTTGGTAAAAAGCATTGTGTTTTAGTTTGCGAGCAATTTTACGAATGGCAATATCAAGATCCAAAAAAGAAAAAAGGACCTCAAATTTACGCCATTAAAGCTGCAAATCAAGAATTAACATTAATGGCTGGCTTATGGGAACAATGGGTTAACAAAGAAACTGGCGAAATAAAATACAGTTGTACTATGCTTACCAATCCTGCAAATGATTTAATGGCACAAATACATAATACTAAAGCTAGGATGCCTGCTTTTTTAACCTTTGATAATTATCAATTATGGCTAGCGAAAGATATTTCTGTAAAAGATAAATTAGAATTGATTGCTCCAGTTGCAAATGATTTTTTGAAAGCTACACCCATAGATAAAATTGAATAGTAATTTTTGTTTTTTTGTTCTTTATTAAACCTAATCATTTTGCCATAACCCATATTTAGCGCTATGGCTTGTGCCGTTTGAGTTAATTTTTTTACAAGGGTAAGTTCTGTTTTGGCTTCGTTAATCCAGTTGATGAAATATTTCTGGTGAGATAGAGCAAGTTTATAGAAATCTTCAGTTCCATTTTCTGTATCATCTGAGCAGATTTCTAAATCTTCTAGAATTTTAACTATAAATTCTTTGTCTTTTATTTAGTTAAATGATAGGTTATAGACATGCCTTGATGGTTAATACCCATAACTGGCTGTATAGATAAATTTTCATTTTTAGCTTTATGCAATTCTGGAATTAAAATACCACATGCCATTCCAACTCCGTAGCCTAACAAGTTATCCGTTAAAAAATGTTTTCCCGCTCTTAATCTTTGGTAGCCAACAACGGCTGGTACAATTGCTGCGGCTGTCCATACATAAGGTTTCAATTTAGAATCAGGGTTAAAATCGTTAAAAACTTTCGCGGCAAAAAAAGTAGCGGCAGCAGTTGCCGTAGTATGTCCAGCAAAAAAAGATCGTTGTTCGTCGCTATCTTGTCTGTCTGCTAAAGGTAAACTGGTATTATAAACTAATGGTCTGCTTCTTTGCACCAAGCCTGCTGCTAAAGTAAAAGACGCTGCCGCTGCCGACATGGATTCTAAAAATAGCACAGAAACCTGTCCGTAATGACTTCTTTGATTTCCATCGATTAACGCTACAATTGGTGCAACTGCAAATAATCCGTAAAAAGGAATATAACTATCATTATCTGCTTTCTCGCGATAATTTCCCGCACTAAATCTATCCATAAAGAAAACGTCATCTTTAGATTTCATTGCTACTTCTGCAGGTGTTAGTTCTGCTTTATTTTTAATAAATGTTACTCCCAAAAAACTTAAACCTAAGCCAGCAGCTAAAATTGGAGCATCTTTTTTAAAACTAGTTTGGTAAGGAGATTTGCTCTGAGAAAAAGTAAGATTACCGACCAATAAAAAGGTCATTAATAGAATAGATTTGTACTTATTTATCATTTGGAATGCTTTATCGATGTTAAATTTTAAATTTTAATGATTTTAAAATATAATATTCAATAGCCTTGCCATTTTCTAATTTATTATTAACCGCTATTTGATTATTTTATTGAGATATTTAAATGCTTTAACATTGGCTATATAGATGTTTGATTAGAATTATTACTATTCTATTTTATTACTTAAAATATCAATAGTGTCCTAAACGTTTAAGGATAGTCCAAAAGTAATTTATTGTGTTGAAATTGAGGGGATTTTATAATATTCTAGAAAAGAATCCCCTGTATAGATTGCTTTTCTTTTATTTCCTGATGATCT
>Ga0209702_10000686_pt1 | contig 70579 bp, 54 predicted proteins | sample FRY01_FD_187210 | JGI IMG/M metagenome (GOLD analysis project Ga0209702, IMG submission 187210) | Freshwater microbial communities from Lake Fryxell liftoff mats and glacier meltwater in Antarctica - FRY-01 (SPAdes) (version 2) | ecosystem: Environmental > Aquatic > Freshwater > Ice > Glacier... | reverse complement strand
TAATTGACGATAACTCTTTTCGCCCAATAAATACTCGGCAATGATAGCCTCTTTTTCTTGAATTGTTTTTTCTGTCTTTTTCATTTTTTTACACTTTAGAAGTGTAAACCTATTTCAGGACGAGACAGCCTCTTTTTCTTGAATTGTTTTTTCTGTCTTTTTCATTTTTTTACACTTTAGAAGTGTAAACCTATTTCAGGACGAGACACGGTTTGAAATACTCCAATAGTCTATCGTCAAGATTGTCGCAAACTTTACCTGTCGAAATAAGTTCGTTTATGTCCAGTGTTGTCAATTGCATTTGTCTATTTCTTGCTCTTAGTTTATAGTTTGTTCGGTCGTCATAGAGTTACAACTAACAATTCTCTATGCGCTATAGCGCATATCCCCACTATCCCCGCAACACCTAATCATTTGCAATTCAATATTAAATCCGTTTTCAACCGTTTAACATTCAAACCAGGCATTTCAAAAGTGGAATCTAAGGTTCATTGCATTTTTCTTGGGTTAAATATATAAATTTCAATTAAATATCCAACAAATCCAGTGGACTTTTTAATTGATCCCTGCCTTTTGTCGTTACGTGCGTGAAATCCTCCGTCGTTTTACTCGATTTATGACCCAATAAAGTTTGAATATATCTTAAATCTGTACCAGCCTCCAATAAATGCGTAGCAAAACTATGGCGCGGCATGTGAAGATTTACTCGTTTTTGTATGCCTATTGTTGTAGCTGAAGATTTTAAAATTGGGGAGACACTTGAAGAGCTATACTTATTGCCATCAGGCGATTCAACGAAATAACATTCCACTTGCACAGAGCACCTCAATTTTATTATTTAATTTTGATCTCGTTCTTTAAGTTTTGCCGAAATTAATGCTTGTTGCAATTGTTTTTACAGATTCGATGTCTAATTCTAATCAAAAATTAAGGGTCATGAAAAATATAATTTTTTCTGCAGTTATTCTTTTATTTTCTCAATTAGCAAACGCTCAAAACAACCGTATGAACACATACAACAACATTGGGTGGTATAATTATTTCGGAACCCTTAAAGTATCTGATAAAGTAGGGATTCACACAGAATACCAATGGCGAAGAGACCATTTCATTAAAAATTGGCAACAAGGCCTTTTGAGAGTAGGGGTGAATTATAATCTAAACCCACGCGTTTTGTTCAGAGTTGGTTATGCTTGGATAGAAACATTTGCCTATGGCGAAATTCCGATAAATGAATTGGGTAGAGATTACACAGAGCACCGTATTTTTCAAATGATACAACTTTCACATAAAGAAGGCATCTTAGACCTTTCTCACAGATTTATTTTAGAACAGCGTTTCGTTGGCCGCTATAGTGCAGCCAATGTGATTAGAGAGGATCAATATCCATTTTTAAACCGACTGCGGTACATGGTGAGAGTTCAAATACCATTGAAAGGTAAAGAGGTGAAAGACAAAACCCCTTATGTTGCTGTTTATAATGAGGTGTTTATTGGATTTGGAAAAAACGTCAATTCGAATATCTTTGACCAAAATCGAGTTGGTGTTTTATTGGGTTATTGTTTTAATAAAAACATCAGAATTGAAGGCGGTTATCTCAATCAAACTGTGCAATATGGCCGACAAATAAATGGGAAAAATGTGTTTCAACATAACAATGGGTTTATTTTGAACGCAAATTTTAATTTAGATGTCGCAAAAAGCCATCATAATTAGAAGCGGAAGCTAATATAGGTAAGCCAAAATTGCGTTTAGAGCTGATGTGATTATTTTCCCCGCATTTTAAATCCCCTTGTTTTCCACTATAAATCCCTCGAAATAATTCGGGTCCTTATCTTACAACTTCATGCTTAAGGTTACAAAATAATTTCTTCCAACGCCAGGCATTAATCCCGGTCCAGGATAGCCACCAGCTCTGCGCGTGGCATACATTTCATTCATAAGATTGTTGACGCCTGCTTTTATACCAAACTGACTATTTACTTGATAGGCTATTGAAAGATCCATTAAAGTATAAGACGGTATCAAACCAGCAGTCGATGTTGCATTTGGTGCGATGGTATTTGTGGCGTCTGTGTAAACTTCATCAATATAATTGAATTGATAAGCAAAAGAGAGTTTTTTAATCCGGTAACTCAATCCTGATCTCAGGATATGAGCAGGCGAATTTTCCACGCGATTGTTTAAAATGTCTTTTGTAGGATCATTCGCAATCGCTGGATTGTCCCACCTTGTGTAAACAGCATTAACGTAGGCATAATTTAGAAAAATAGTGAGCTCACCCAAATTGGATGCTTTTAATAATGCAAAAGGTCTTACTTCTACAAAAGTCTCAAGACCTTGACTTACAGATGCGCCAATATTGGTGCGAAATTGAACATTATCTTGAAGCACATTTCCAATTCTGTTGTTGTAAAACATATAAAAGAATCCAAGGTCAAAATCCAATAAGCCATTCCACAATTGACCCCGATATCCGCCGTCAATATTGAAGCCGCTGGCATCCTTTAAATTCGGATCGATGATATCTGTAGTTGCTGAAGGCGTGAGTTCAGAAAACGTTACCGGTCGGTAGTTTTGGCTAAAATTAGCATACAATGAGGACTTTTCAGAAACGATAAACTCACTGCCAACTCCCAACAAGAATATGTTTCTATTCTGAACATCGTCTGCAATATTCCCGTTCGCTCCTGTGTTAATGTATCCTGATGCAAGCGACTGCACCCATTCGTAACGAATTCCAGGAACGACAGACCAACGTTTGGTTATCTGAAACAAATTTTCTGCAAAGGCAGCAAAGTTATTGGTGGTAAAATCCAAAGCACGACCATATTCTCTTCCATTGTTAAGTTGTATAATAGACAAGTCGTAATCGTCAGATGCCGTACCTCTACCTACTTGACGACGCAATGTTGAACCTCGGTAAACGCGCGTACCGGCAGAAAGTGCATGATTCATTCCAAATAGTTTATATTCTTGCAGCATTCTGACTTCCGCTCCAATATTTTTGTAAAAATCGCGGTCGACTTGTCGTAAATTAAAACTATTGATGGATGTATTAAAAGTGTCTGCAATAGTCAATGGGCTTGTGAATCCAACACTGTTTCTTTCTGCAATAATCCCAAATACTTTGGCGGTGATTTTTGTAGAAGAGCTCGGATTCAATTCCATTCCAACCGCTGCAACATTCCATGGCGTGCTCATCCAGTTGCGATTTCTTGAAGATACTGTTGCATTTGTTCGGAATTGTTCATCGCTTAATCCCCCAGCCTGTTGACCCACATGATCGGAGCCAGTATATTCAGCAAAAATGTTAATTTTTTCGTTGAATGTATAGGTTAAATTCAGGCTTCCTGTTAGCACCCTGTATCTGCTGTTGTCTCGCCAGCCATCTGCTTGCCGATGATTGATAAAACCATAATAATTTAATTTACCTATTTTGCCTCCTATAGCGTTGTACGAATTATACATGCCAAATGAACCCAGGGTTTGCATTGACTCGATATGAAATGGTTTGTCGCCCAAGCTTTTTTTCATCACAAAATTCAGTAAACCGCCGAATTGAGTGCCATATTGTAATCCTGCTGCACCACGAACCAATTCTATCCGTTCCACAGCTTCCATTGGTGGGGTATAATAGGCCTCAGGGTATCCAAATGCTTCGCTGCTGATGTCGTACCCATTTTGACGCACATTAAATTCCCACGAACGATTGGGACTCAAGCCCCGTGTGGCAATACCTACTTGAACGCCACTTCCATCATTTTCCCAAACAGAAACACCAGGCACTTTGCCAAAAACCTGTCGTGTGTTGTTCGAAGATAAATCAGCGTCTATTTCAGATAAATGGATAATTTCGTTCTTTTTACCTGCATATATTGAGGTTCCTTGAATGGTATTCAAACGATCCATACTTTTCTTAAGCGGAGTCACCACAATTTCAATTTCTCCCGTTTCAATGATTCGTAAAGTGTCTTGACCAAATGACTGAACGGATAAAACAATTACCAACCATAGAGAAAATATAAGATTATTCATATCATTTTTTTTTTGCAAAGATGAGGTTGAACCTTAGTAATTGCAATACCACAAAAAAGGTATTTTTATTTAGTCTAAATAAGTGTTGCCATGAAAATGGGTATAATGAGTAACATTTTATTTTGAGCTGATCTATTTATTTTGAATCAGTTTTTTCCAAAACTAAATTTGGTTTCATTAAAAAGAATTTTGTGACTCCTAATAATACATAAAGACGATAAATTGAATGCATTGTCTTTATGCTTTGATGTTTATTTTTGCCATCTATAGCTAATAAATAATTCACAAGAATTACTGATTTTTAGTTTCGATTAACAGTTTTATGTACTTTTGAAAAGTTATTTATCCGAAAGACGGGATGTGTGTCTTCTCTCGATTAGGAAATTTAAAAAACTTAAACAATGTATTTATCTAAGTAGTATGAGAAGGAAATTGTTTTTGGGGGGATTAATGATATCCACAACATTATTAGCTCTAAGTTGCACAAGTACCCCCAAGGTTAATGAAGATAAAACGGCCGAAATTTTGACCTCTACAAATGAAGATGTTTTTAACAAAGACTCAGTTATTATTGAAATTGATAACAAGAGAGCGACAATTGAAACACTTGACTTAGATTTTTTTGAACTTTCAACGGCAAATCTTAGAGAAAAAATTAAGCAAAAGTGGAGCAAAATTCATTTTTATTTTGACGGTGATGATCTCGTGAAAATAAAAGCTTACCCACACAGCGGTATTTCCAAAAGAACAGAGGAATTTTATATAGATAATTCTAATTTGATTTTGGTAGTAATCGAAGATGATGGAACAGGAGAAAAGGGGAAGTCTAATTTAGATTTGGACAAAATGTATTACTTCCATAACGAAAATCTTATTCAAGAATTAAAGTCTAATCAAGAGGTGGAGTATAATATTAAGAATGGTGATTCAGAAGAACTTCAGGCAGAATTTCAGGAGTACGTTGAAATTTTTAGAAGTGAGAAGAAGTAATTGCTTGATTTTGCTTGGATGAACCACTTTGAAATTCTAATCTCATAGTTTACTAAGAATTTAAAATAAAATGCATAAATCTTGTTTATGTAACCTATTAAAAATATAAATAAAAATTGATGAATTTTGTTTATCAATTTTGCACAAGAATAATTAACACATGAATCAAATGACAAAAATTACAGTTGCAAAAGGTGATGGCATAGGTCCAGAAATAATGAACGCCACTTTAGAAATAATTTTGGCAGCAGGCGCTAGAATTGAGATAGAAGAAATTAAAGTAGGAGAGCAGGTTTATCTCGCAGGCAATACTTCTGGTATTTCTGATGATTCGTGGGAAACTATAAGAAGAAACAAGGTTTTCTTAAAATCACCTATTACAACACCTCAAGGTGGAGGATATAAAAGTTTGAATGTAACCACACGAAAATTTCTTGGGCTGTATTCTAACGTGCGTCCTTGTGTGAGTTTGCATCCTTTTGTGAAAACAAAGCATCCTGTTATGGATATCGTTATTGTTAGAGAAAATGAAGAGGATTTATATGCAGGTATTGAGCATCAACAAACGGATGAGGTAGTACAATGTTTGAAGCTGATTAGCCGTCCGGGTTGCGAAAAAATTGTTCGTTACGCCTTCGAATATGCAAAACAGCAAGGAAGAAAAAAAGTAACGTGCTTTACAAAAGACAATATCATGAAACAAACAGATGGTTTGTTTCATCAGGTGTTTAATGAAATAGCGGTTGAATATCCTGAAATCGAGACTGAACATTGGATCATTGATATTGCTGCTGCGAAAATTGCAGATACTCCTGAAGATTTTGATGTAATTGTAACACTGAATTTGTACGGTGATATTGTTTCTGATATTGCAGCGCAAATAACTGGATCTGTTGGATTAGCTGGGTCTGCAAATATTGGTGAAGAATGTGCAATGTTTGAAGCAATTCATGGTTCTGCTCCTACAATTGCTGGTCAAAATATTGCTAATCCTTCTGGATTACTTCAAGGTGCGGTAATGATGCTCAATCATATTGGTCAGACAGATGTAGCGAGTAAAGTGCAAAATGCATGGCTAAAAACAATTGAAGATGGCGTGCACACTAAAGATATTTTTGAAGCGGACATAAGTAAAAAAGAGGTTGGCACTGACGAATTCAAAAATGCAGTAATTGATAATCTTGGAAAAGAACCATCGTTTTTTAAACCTGTCGTTTACGCAAACAATGCTGCTCTAAATCTTCCGAAATACAAAAGAAAACCTAGTGCCAATAAACAATTGGTTGGTGTTGATGCATTTGTACATTGGAATGGATTGAATCCAAATGAACTCGCTGAAAAATTAAATTCTATTGAATCGAGTGAAATAAAACTTACGATGATTACTAACAGAGGTATAAAAGTTTGGCCTGATGGATTTAAAGAAACATTCTGCACAGACCATTGGAGATGTCGATTCAAACCTAATCAAGGTAGCGAAATCACTAAGAACAATATTATTGAACTTTTGCAAAATGCTGAAAATCAAAATATCGACGTTATCAAAACTGAGAACCTATATGAATTTGATGGTAGAGCAGCTTATTCTTTAGGTCAAGGGCAATAAAACACAGATAAACAATATTTGAAAAATGAAGGGATGGTGAATTTAGTTCATCATCCTATTAGTTTGGATACAATCAGAAACTAGGAAAAACCAGAAAGATATAGCGTTTTTATTTCGAATTTGTATAAATGATGCTGTTCATAGGAATGGCATTTGTAGTATGGTTCACATTAATTTATCGACTTTTTTTTAATGATTATTAAGTTTTTTAACATTTCACTAATTTTCTATTATTTCTTAGGAATGAAAAATCTAAAAACGTTCAACTTAATTAGCGGTAAATTTTTACCAGAAGAAAGCCGAGAAATACTTTCTGGTATTTTTTCGAGTAAGATCCAATTTCATCAGATGAAAAATTTCACTTCTCGAGCACGCTTAGGAAAAGAAGATAAACTTGCTCTTAAAAGAATTATTCAACTGAAAATGGATGTCGCCGAAATCATGAAAATGATTCAAATAGCTGAAGAAAATGGTCTGGTACTTGAGATGAAATCGATAGTAGTGATAAATTTTGCTCAACCAAATATTAATGTTTAGCAACAGAACGCTGCTCATAGCCACCAAGCACGATAAAGAAAAAGTGATTGCACCTATTCTCGAAAAAGAATTGGGTGTAAAATGTATTGTATCTAAAAGCTTTGATACCGATCAATTAGGAACATTTTCGGGTGAAATAGATAGAAAAGATGATCCAATTACCACGGTAAGGAACAAATGTATTCTTGCTATGGAATTGAGTAATTGTGATTTGGCTATTGCTAGCGAAGGCTCTTTTGGTCCTCATCCATCTGTGTACTTTGTGCCTGCGGATGATGAGTTTTTGCTGTTTATTGACAAGAAAAATGATTTAGAAATTATGGTACGTGAATTGAGCACGGAAACCAATTTTAGCGCCGCAGAGATAAAGTCAGAAAAGGAATTAAAAGATTTTGCCTACGCAGCCCAATTCCCTTCGCATGGCTTGATTCTTAGAAAAAGTAAAGATGACTATTCTGAAATTGAAAAGGGTATCACAGATTGGGAGGTTTTGCTACATGCCTACAATCAACTCAGCAAAACTTATAGTATAGTTTATGTAGAAACTGATATGCGGGCTATGTACAACCCAACCCGAATGAAAGTTATTGAGAGAGCAACTCAAAAATTAGCCGATAAAATCAATTCTTATTGTCCTGAATGTCATACGCCTGGTTTCGCAATCACATATGCCAAGCCTGGTTTGCCTTGCGAGTTGTGTAATGCCCCAACTCGTTCTACCTTGAGCTGCAATTACACTTGCCAAAAGTGTGCTTTTATAAAAGAAGAAAAATATCCTAATGGGAAAGTTAAAGAAGACCCGATGTATTGCGATGTTTGTAATCCTTAATTCAACTGTATGAATAAAATTTTGATAAAATGTGCCCACGTTGTAAATGAGGGGAGTATTACCACAACGGATTTACTCATTGTAAATGATAGAATTGAGAAAATCGCTTCAAACATTTCTGCCCCTAATTCAACAATTATTGATGCCGAAGGATTGTATTTAATGCCAGGAGCAATTGACGATCAAGTTCATTTTCGCGATCCTGGACTTACCCACAAAGGAACTGTTTATTCTGAGTCCAAAGCTGCAATTGCTGGTGGCATCACTTCCTTTATGGACATGCCCAACACAATTCCCAACACACTTACTCAAGAATTATTGGAAGAAAAGTATGTTAGCGCAGCCAAAAGTTCTTTGGCCAACTATTCTTTTTTTATGGGTATCAATAAAGATAATTTGGAAGAAGCTTTAAAGACAGATAACGAGAATATATGTGGAATTACAGATGACGGATTGTACTTCAATAATGATGAAGGTATTTTGGCAAATTATCCCGATTATCTAGAACAACTTTTTTCAAGAAGCGAAACGCTCATCGCTTTGCACAGTGAGAACGATGCTATCATAAAAGCAAATACAGAGAAATACCGGAAAATTTATAATGATGATATTCCTTTTAAATTTCACGCACTTATTAGAAGCGAAGAGGCTTGTTTAAATGCAACAAAGACTGTGCTAGATATATCAAAAAAGCACAACAATCGACTACACATATTTCATGTCTCCACTTTAGCTGAGGCAAATTTATTTGACAATAAAACCCCGCTAAAGGAAAAACGAATTACAGCGGAAGCTTGCATACATCATTTGTGGTTTTCTGACAAGGATTATGAGAAACTTGGTGCTAAAATTAAGTGGAATCCGTCCATAAAAACTCTGGAAGATAAAGAGGGTTTATTACGAGCGCTTTTGGAAAATAAATTAGACATTATCGCTACGGATCATGCCCCGCATACCATAACAGAAAAGAGTGGCAATTATTTTAAAGCGATGTCTGGTGGCCCACTGGTGCAACACGCCCTGCCTGCTATGCTTGAGCTATATCATCAAGGAAAAATAAGCCTAGAGAAGATTGTAGAAAAAATGTGTCATAATGTTGCTGAAATTTATACTATTAAAAACAGAGGCTACATTCGTGAAGGCTACTATGCCGATTTGGTTTTGGTTGACCTAAACAATCCATGGCAAGTGTTGCCTGAAAATATCTTGTACAAATGCCAGTGGTCTCCTTTTGAAAATAAAATATTTCAAAGTAGGGTTTCTAAAACCTTTGTAAACGGACAGCTAATCTATGATGAAGGTGATTTCATAGAAAATCAAAAAGGAATGAGATTGAAATTTAACAAACAACGATAGTATGAAAAGATATTTTATTTCAGGTATTGGAACCGATGTTGGAAAAACTATCGCTTCTGCGATTTTGGTTGAAGCATTAAAGGCTGATTATTGGAAACCCATTCAGTCTGGTGACTTAGACAATTCTGATACAATGAAAGTTCGCAATTTAGTTACCAATAAAATAACTCAATTTCATCCTGAATCCTATCGATTGACGCAGCCTATGTCACCCCATGCTGCTGCTCTAATAGACAAAATTAGCATTCAACCTGAACGTATAATCATTCCAGACCATACAAACCATCTGATTATTGAAGGAGCAGGAGGGTTAATGGTCCCGTTGAATGATTCGTTTTTAATTGTTGATTTAATTAAAAACATGGGCGCGGAGGTTATTCTTATTTCAAGAAATTATTTGGGAAGTATAAACCATACGCTTTTGTCGATAGATTTATTAAAAAGTAGAAATATCCCCATAAAAGGAATCATCTTTAATGATAAACAAGTAAAATCTTCAGAAGAATTCATCACACAATATTCAGGTGTTAAAACCTTGTTTAGTATTGATAATGAGGGGAATATGGATGCTAATACCATTTTGAAATATTCGAAAAACCCTGAAATTATTAAACAACTTGTCTAAAACATCTATATCATGAATTTTGACCTTCTTATCGAAAACCTGACCAATCCGGCGCTCTTGTTTTTTGTGCTTGGCGTCATTGCTGTTTATTTGAAAAGTGATTTAGAAATACCTCCTAATTCGTCCAAATTCATTTCGCTATATCTTTTATTTGCTATAGGGTTTAAGGGCGGACAAGAACTATCTCACGAGACCTTTACGGCAGAAATTGCTTGGTCTATGCTGTTCGGAGTATTTATTTCTTTGGTAATTCCTGTGTATACTTTTTTTATCTTGAAAAGGAGGTTGAGTGTATTCGATGCAGGTGCTATTGCAGCAGCTTATGGCTCAGTAAGTGCTGTAACTTTTGTGACTGCGGTTTCTTTTCTCGAATCTCAACAATTGAACCTGAATGGTCATATGGTTGCAATTATGGCTTTAATGGAATCTCCTGCAATTATTATGGGGCTTTTACTTATCTCAATTTTTAATAAAGTTGAAAGTGAAAAAATCAAAAAACGAACAGCTATTAAACATTCGTTTACCAATGGCAGTGTATTACTTATTCTTGGTAGTTTAGTAATCGGCTATTTGGCCAGTGCCAAACAAGCAGAAGGTATTAAGCCTTTTACCAATGATTTATTCAAAGGTTTTTTGGCGATTTTTCTATTAGATATGGGTGTTACTAGTGGCAGAAAGTTAAAGGCATTCTTTTCATTTGGCTGGTTTCCTTTAATTTTTGCAATCGTGATTCCGTTAATTAATGGGAGTGTAATAGCGCTTTTAAGCTCTTTCGTAACTGATGATATTACCAATCGATTCATGTTTGCTATCTTGGCTGCTAGTGCTTCCTATATCGCTGTGCCTGCTGCCATGAAAATATCCGTGCCTAAAGCAGATCCAGGCCTTTTCTTGCCTATGGCTTTGGCAGTAACTTTTCCAATAAACATTACTATTGGAATGCCGATATATTTTCTTATCGTTCAAAATTCGTAAATGTAAATAGGACTTATTTCATGTTGAATCAATTTAAAAAATAGGCATTCATAAGCGTGCGTCAATCTATTTCAACAATTTTTGTAAGAAAATCAGAACTTTCTTTCCTTTTTGTCGTTCAGGAAACAGTGTCTTACAGCGCTTAAATTTTAGCTTAAATAATTTTTCTACCTTTGCACCTACATGGAAATGATTTCTAAATATATCGGGGATATCTTATTGCGGCAAGACAATGTTGTTGTGCCCAATTTGGGCGGCTTTGTTGCCCGCCAGATGCCTGCGCGTTTTTCTGATGCGAGCAACCGAATATTGCCTCCATACAAACAATTGCTGTTTCGTTCTGAACTCAATCTTTCTGATGGTATTTTTGAACGCTTTGTGGCCAACCGTGAACAAATTAGTTTGCAATCAAGTACCGAGTTGGTGCGAAATGCTGTCACAGTGTGGCTAGAGCAATTGAAACAAGGGCACCGTGTTGATGTTGACCGTGTTGGCATTTTATTCTTCGATGAATCAAAGAAAATTCGATTTGAGCAAGACCGTGACTACAATCTTTTGCTTCAGTCTTATGGTTTAGGTGAAGTATCATTTAACTTGGAAGTTGAAGTTAAAGAAACGCCTGCGGTGGAAAAGGCCAATATTGTTGAACAAACTTTGACCTACGAACCAACGGTAAGCATTGTTCCAATCAGCGGTGAAAAAGTAGTGTCTATTTCAGATGGCGAACCTCGTACAGTGTTGGTGCAAGATGCAGTAACACCACTAAGCAAGAGTCGCTCTGTTTGGTATCGCGTTGCGGCGGCTGCTGTATTGTTGCCGTTTGTGTTTTACTCGTTTTGGGTACCTTTGACAACCGATGTTTTGCAGACGAAAAAGCTGGCCTTTTCAGATTTTAATCCTTTTGGGGGTAGAGCCGAGTCGAGCTACAGCAATTTCAATATCCAGAAGTCAACAGACGTGCTCGAACCGCAAACCGATATTGATGCCATTGTTGCAGCCTTACCTGACGAGACGAATTACTTCAATTTCACGTATGATGAAGAATTGATTTTAGCGGTGAAATTCCGCGATGCTGTTGAGCCGAATATTGAATTGCCAATTGCTTCTTCTCCAGGTGTTGTAGGGAACCGAATTCACTTCATATCAGGTTGTTTTGGCGTAAAGAAAAATGTAGAAAATCATTTGAACTATTTGCGTTCCTTGGGTTATCAGCCTTATATTGTTGATGTTCAAGGGGGTTTGCACCGCGTGGCAGTCGCTGGAACCAACAATCAATCTGAAATCCACATGCTCTCAAGCAACTTAAAAGAAAAGGGAATTGATGTTTGGACTTTGAAAAAATAGTTCAGTTCTATTTCAAAGCTTCACTGCAATCAGAGTTTAACGTCCTCTTCTTTAATTGCTCGGCACTGTATATTATTCTCTTTTGCCCAACGCAGAAAAACCTCCAACATGCTTTTTGATTTATCGAAACACTTCAAATTATCGTGCAAAACGACAATGTCACCACTTTTGAACTTAGTGTAGAACCTTTTAAAAAACTTGATTTCATTAAATTCTAAGTCAAAATCATAGCTGAGGTGCGTCCACATTACTATTTTAAACTTGCTCTTAAGATTTCTGTATTGTTGCGAAGTCATTTTGCCGTAAGGGGGCCTGAAGAGCTTAGAAGGAATCCATTCTTGCGCCTGCTCTATATCTTTTAAATAAACAGAAAGGGAAACCTTCCAACCGTTTAAATGGCTAAACGTATGCTGTCCAACTGCGTGACCTCTCATCAACAATTCTTCGAACAATTCTGGGTTTTTTTTCACGTTTTCACCGACGCAAAAAAAAGTTGCCTTTGCGTCGTAAGCATCAAGTAAATCAAGGATTTCTGCACAGCGCTTTGTTGGGCCATCATCGAAGGTAAGGTACAAAACGCGGTCATGAGAGGGAATGCGCCAAATGGCTGAATGAAGCATCCAACGCACTATTTTGGGCACTCCTGTAAATCTCATTTCACGTTATTAAGAAAACATATCGAAAATTGCCTGCCAGCGCATTTCAAAGTCTCTGATGGCTGATTCAAATTGTCGGTTCTCTCTATCTTTTCCTGCATCGGCTTGGCGCATCGTATTGATCAACGACTTGAATCTGCCCTCCAGTTTTGATAAGTATTTTTCAGCATGGTCTGCAAATTTACCTGCTTCAGAGAAATTGTACATTTCCATGTAGGCATCCAAAGAAGAAAAGAAATATTCTGAAGTTTGAGCAGCAATTTCTGGTCTCGATTTTAGCGTGAATTCCATTATAGACTCCAATTCTTCAGCCACCTGTAAGCCGTATTTGTTCGCTTCTTCAATCGCGCCAAATGCAAACAACAAACGAACAAACGAATGCATATTACCATGGCTGTAGGAGAACGTGTATTTCAATTTACTGCCTTGCGGGGCTTCTTGAAGGCTTGAGCTTGGCTCGCCATAATCACTAGCACGATCCATAGGCATCAATTTGAAGGCAAGCAAACAAATTTCAATACCTTTTTTCTTAAATATTTCTGCTTTTTTTCCGTCAGGTTGAACGTTTGCTAATGTGTCGTTCATCACGTTTTGAATGTCTCCACGCTTCTCACTCTCATAACTGCGGTAGAAATCATCAGCCAAAATACGCATCGAGTTTTTGTAGGGTTGTAATGCTGTCCTTCTTGTATAGTAATCCAAAAGCACTCCATCTTTGTCCATATTCCCCCACAAATAATTCTTCGTCAAATTTTGAAATAATTTTTCTGAATCAATCGTTTTTCCTTTTACTGGTGTGAGCTGGAAAACCATGCCTTCCATAGCTACATATCCAGACATGTATAATGCCTTTCCTACGACACTTGGATAGGGATTTGAGAAATAAATCGGGCGATCCCATTCAAAATTCGCCAAAATGTCCAAGATCATTACTTGCTCTCGACTAATGGCTTGCTCACTCATCTGGAAACGAATGGGCTCAAGATTCTTCGATTCTTCTTTGCTAATGATGCCATGTTTAAGCATATTATCAACTCGGTCTACGGGGATAATGAAACCAGTTGACGGGAAAAATCTCAACGTCATGCTGCCTCCTCCGCGCGTAGATTTGGTAATCATATTTTTGTCGTTTCTTACAAATTCCATGGCATAGCCAATTGGTAAGTAGTCAAACGATTCCTCAAATTGAAGGGCATTGTTTTGTACGCTCTCCAAAACTGTATCAGAAAGTCCTGAGTCACCTCCACTTTGAAGCACTGCAATGGTCAATTCCATAAAGTACTTGAATTGATCAAATCCTGGTTTCTCTTCAAAAGCAAACAGCTTTTCAATTGCAGCACGGTTGTTATTGGCTAGTTTTTCTGATTGACTCATTGCAGAAGCCAATTGAACAGAAGCATTGCGCAGACCATTTTCAAAGACCGCACGGTTATTGTCAATTTTTGTAGTGAATAACTCACGCAGTTTAGTTTCAGAAATTTCTGGTGTACTTTTCAAATCCAAGTAACTTCCTAAGAAATAAACGTTGTCCATGCCTCCAGTAAACATGGCGTATTGATCTTTGGTAAATTTGATTGGTAATGGATCAGAGTCATATACCTTCATAGTCATTTGTTCTGTATACCAATCCGTTTGCCCCAATGAAAGATTATATACTCGAACGCTTGTTTTAATTCCTTCAACTTCTTGTAGATACCACAATGGGAATGTATCGTTGTCTCCATGAGTAAAGAGAATGGAATTATTGGAACAAGAGTTCATGTAGTTTTTTGCCATGTCTAAGCCTATTGAGCGACCTCCTCTGTCATGGTCATCCCAACCCTGCATACCCATCACTATTGGCACAGGAAGGGCCAAAGCGAGTGATAGTATTGCGCCGTGCAATTCGTTGCTCAGTTTGTTTCTCAACAAATAAAGCAAATACATAGCAGCTCCACCTACGAGAGTCATAAAAATGATGCTAAACGATGCTGAATATTCACCTTGGATAAGGTCGCGCAGGAGGAAAATGCCACTTACAGCACCCGCAATCATCAATCCGCGGTGCAGCATTTCTTTGCTCAATGATTTATAGGCTTCAAATAATGCATAAACTCCCAAACCAATCCAAATGGCAAATGCGTAATACGATGCGGCATAAGCATAGTCTCGCTCACGAGGCTCAAAAGGCTTTTGATTTAAGTAAAGCACAATGGCCATACCAGTCATTAAGAACAAAAGGAATACAACGAAAGCATCTTTTGGCGCTTTGTAAATGTGGAAGAATAGACCGAGTAAGCCAAGAATAAGTGGTAAATAGAAAAATGAATTGTTACTCGGATTGTTTTTTGTAAATGCTGGTGCAATCGATTGGTCGCCCAATCTTTGGCTGTCAATAATCGCAATTCCTGATTTCCAGTTGCCCGTCAAAATGTCGCCATTTCCTTGAATATCGTTTTGGCGACCGGCAAAATTCCACATAAAGTATCGGAAATACATCCAGTCAAATTGGTAATTGAGCATAAAGCGCATATTCTCTCCAAACGTAGGTAAACGTTGACCATCTGTTGTTTTGATAGACGGTTTTTCGCTGTGGTTAGGCCCATTGGCTTCGTAGCCCGACCATTTTTTGTAACCATCGATTTTTGAAGATTCACGAGATTCAAACATACGTGGAAGCACAGTAGTATGTCCTTCTGCATATACGGGGTCAGTCCCAATTGCGTCATAGATAACAGCATATTGCTCTACAATTTCCCCTCCGTTTTCAACTACATATTCCTTTGCCGTTTTTTCTAGATAAAAACTAGCTACTTGCTCGTCATTCTTGATTATCGTGAATTTTCTCTGAAGTTTAGGTGATCCGTCTGTGGCATCTACAACTTGTGAGTTCCAATAAGGACCAGAGAGTAAAGGTGCTGAACCGTATTGTTCACGTTTTAAATAGCTGTGCAAATTCACCAAGTTTTTAGGTGAGTTTTGATTCATTGGTGTATCAGCATTTGAGCGAATGACAATCATAGCAAATGCACCATATCCAATCAGTAATACAGTCATACTCAACAAAACTGTATTGGCAATGGAATGCCCTTTTTTCTGGGTGTAAATAATCCCATAAATCAACGAAGCAGAGATTAAAAGTATAAAGAAAATAACCCCAAAGTTGAATGGGAGACCCAAACTATTTCTGAAGAAAATCTCTGTTTTAGAGGTCAAAGAAACGATACCCGGAATTACTCCTTCTTGAACAAAAGCCAAAGTCACAACACCAATCACTCCAGCAATTAAGAACCCTTTCAAATTGGTTTTTTCCCATTTGTTAAAGTAAATTACATAAGCCAATGCGGGGAGGGCAAGGATACCCAACAAGTGAACTCCAATTGCCAAACCAAGTAAGAAAAATATGAGAATCAACCATCGTGTGGGTGAAAGATTTGCAGATAATTCACCATTTTTGATGCCAGCTGTTTCTTCGTCCCATTTAAATATTGCCCAAAAAATCGCAGCAGTAAAAAGCGATGCCATGGCGTAAACCTCACCTTCAACAGCAGAGAACCAAAATGTTTCGGAAACCGCATAAGATAATGAACCTATAAATGCGCTTGCCTGAATTGCCAAAGTTTGTCCAGCCGACAAGGAACGGGCACCTGAAAAAGCCATTTTTTTCGACAACAAAGAAATAGTCCAATACATAAACAAAATAGTAAATGAACTCGATAAGGCAGACATCATATTTACCATAAAGGCCACTTTATCGGTGTCAACAAAAAAGGAGAATAAACGACCAATCATCATGAATAGAGGTGCTCCAGGAGGGTGGCCAACTTCAAGTTTGTAAGCAGATAATATGTACTCACTGCAATCCCACAAACTCATTGTGTCTTCGATAGTGAGGTAATAAATCAAGGTGGCTATAAAGAAGGTGACCCAACCACCAACATTATTCAATTTTGAGTAGTTCATATATGCTTTTTGTGACGTTTTAAACTTGCGAAAATAGATATTTTATCGTAATATGAACGGTTGATATTGCGATTTATTCATTCATCTACTCAAAATCAATGCGCCTAGTGTTTAATAAGCACTTTGCTAAAGGCCTTTAAATTTTCTGAAGACTTGAGCAACAACAAATTTTGATAGTTTTCAGTGTATTAATCTAATTTGGATTTATCATAATCTTATTTTCCACTATTCACGCTTTAATTAGTGCTATTTTTGCACCTTAATTTCATAGAATTCTTAAGATACAGTCATGGATGTTCAGTCTATAAAAAAATTTATTGAAAAATATTCAAGTCCCATATCTGTCGTTAGATCAATAGATTTTGAACCTGAACTGATTTTGGAAAAAGATGATTTGATGGTGTTTCAATGTCGCTCATCAAATGGTAAAAACATTTATGAAGTAAAAATAACTAAGATAGGCGATGTTATTGGAGCAACTAAGTGCACATGTCAGTACGACGGCTTTGGTATCTGTAAACACAGCATTTCTGCACTCAATTCAATTGTTGATAGTTTGGAGAATTCGAGGCAATATCGTTTGTTTGCAGAATCAAATGATGCGCCGAAAATCGTGAATTTGGATTCAATGGTCACAATCATTCCTACGCAATCGGGTGAAATCCTTTTTGACCAAATTGATCCTCGATCGTTTAGCAATTCGCCTTATTATTATATGCCAATGGCGCTGCTTTCTCTTGAGCCAAACGAAGTGGTGATTAGTTATGGCGAGTTTCGATACTTTGCAAAAGTGACCTTTACTTATAATGAAAATGAGGGTCAGCTCAAAGCTTCATGCACTTGCAATTCCATGAATCCCTGCTTTCATAAATACAAAACGCTGGAGCACGTGGTTAGGGTTTTTGGAGCAAAATATTTCTCTCCAGATTTTAAGGAATTCACCAAAAACGATATTTTACTTAAACACAATTTGCTTGGCAAGATTGACTTTGATGAGGTTTTTGAGTTGATTATTGACCACAAAGGCATCTCCTACAATGAGAAAATTCAAAATATCCTAAGTTCGGATAAACCTATTGAATTTTTCGCCAAACAAGAGGTACTTTTCAAAACACAATCTTTGCCTGTAGCGGCGCGAGGGCTTGCTTTATGCGTGTCAAAAACGCATGATAAGAATTGGACTCTGAAGCTGGTTTCCGCCAAAAGAAACCCAAAATCTGGGGAGTTGACATCTAATTTTTCTGAAATTAAGTCCTATGAAATATCATCGCAAGTAGACAATGCAGATACATCATCGGAGGAAATGGTTTTCTTGTTGAAAACATCCAAAATGTGTTCGCTTTTTCAAGATGCCAGAATAAATGAACGCTTTGCTGCTCATAGTATTGAAGCCTTTAAGATTTTTCACGAAAACTTCGATTTAATCACTAAGGTTCCATTGTTCATGAATACCAAATGGAATTCGATGACCAAAAAATACATGTCTCCGCTTCAATATCTAAAAGGACAGATTAAGCCAATAGCAAAAATTACGGAATCTGAAAAATTCTACCATGTTGAGTTTAAAGTTCGGGTTGATGGCAGTTTACTCACCCTGAATTCGTCAAAGATCCATTGGACGCCTATAGGCCTTATTTTTGAAGACAAACTAATCTATTTTGACAGCCTAGAATTGTTTCATGTTATTGAAAAAATAAGACAAAACGGCGTGCTCAATATTGTCAAGGAGGGTATAGAAAAACTCCGAACCAATGTGATTGATCCGCTTTCCAAATTGCTCGAAGTGGATGTTACCCAAATTCAAGCGAAAACGGCTATTAGAAAAAATCGGAAACCCAAAGAACAAGAAGTCCCAAGCATCGAAAAACAATTGTTTTTATCTGATGGGGAAGGAGATTTTATTGTTTTGCAAGCATTTGTGGCTTACGGTAATCAATTGCTTGCACCGCTGTCTAATGAAAAACTTTGGGAAAATGAAAATGATTTTTCTTTTGCCCAACGCAACGATACATTGGAGCAGGAATTTGTGGAGTTGCTGCGCTCATCACATCCGTCATTTACCAACAAAACGAATTATTTCTACCTGAGCGCCCATGAAGCAATTCATAATTTTTGGCTCATGGAATTGATTGATGCAATGAGTGAAAATGAAGTCAAAGTTTTTGGTATGAACAAGCTGAAAAATTTGCACTACAATTTGCACAAACCTTCTTTTAATATAACTGTTAGCTCCAAAACGGATTGGTTTGACATGGAAATTGATGTGTCTTTCGGTGACCAAAAAGTGAGTCTGCTCGAAATTCAAAAAGCCATAGTCAAACGAACCAATTATGTAGAGTTGAGTGATGGAACAATTGGTATTCTGCCCAAAGAATGGATTGAAAAGTATAAGAAGTATTTTCAAATGGGGCAGGTTAAAAAAAATGTCATTGAAATTTCTAATTTTCAGTTCAGCTTGATTGATGAATTGTATGAAGACATGACCAATGCTCCAAGTTTTCTGCAAGATTTGTACGAAAAGAAAAAGCGTTTGGCAAATCTGCAAGAAGCCAAACCTGTTGCGCTACCCAAAGGAATTACAGCTACGCTTCGACCGTATCAAAATGATGGTCTGAATTGGCTGGTGTTTTTGCACGAAAACCAACTCGGAGGATGCTTGGCAGACGATATGGGACTTGGAAAAACCCTGCAAACAATCACTTTTCTGCAATATTTAAAAAATGAATACCCTGATTCTCAGTACAAAACAAGTTTAATCGTTGCGCCAACATCATTGATGTTCAATTGGAAAGCTGAATTGGAAAAGTTTGCCCCGAAATTATCTGTGTTAATATACACGGGTGCTAATCGCGTCGAATTGAAAGGGCAAATTGACAAACACGACGTGGTGCTTACGACTTATGGTTCTGTTATCAACGACATTAGAGAACACCAAAAACATACCTACCATTATGTCGTTTTAGATGAAAGTCAGGCGATTAAGAATGCTGAATCGCAACGATTTAAAGCCGTTCGTTTGCTTAAAAGTTGGAACAGATTGGTGCTTACAGGCACGCCAATTGAAAACAATACTTTCGATTTGTATAGCCAATTCAATTTTCTAAATCCTGGCTTTTTCGGTACTGTGAAACATTTTAAAGCCACCTTTTCCGACGCTATTGACAAAGAACAAGATGCCGAAACATCGCAACTTTTGGCCAAAATGATTTCACCGTTTTTGTTGCGCCGGACTAAAACCCAAGTAGCTACGGAATTGCCGCCCAAAACAGAGGCCGTTATTTATTGCGAAATGGGCAGTGAGCAGCGAAAAGTGTACGATTATTTTAAAGAGTATTTTAGAGAAAAGCTGCGAGAACAAATTGAAAATGAGGGCGTTAATAAATCCCAAGTGTATATCTTGCAAGGGCTTACCAAACTCCGACAGATTTGTAACTCCACCGAATTGGCCGATAAACAACGCGATTTTGGTGCTTATTCTATCAAACTGGACGAATTGGTAAGGCATTTAAAAGAAAAAGTTCAAAACCACAAAGTACTTGTTTTCTCACAATTTGTCGGAATGCTCGATATCGTTCAAAAAAGACTGAATGAAGAGAATATCGTTTATGAATATCTCGATGGGAAAACCAGAAATCGACAGGAAAACGTAGAGAATTTCCAGAATAACGCTGAAATTCGAGTGTTTTTAATCAGTTTAAAGGCTGGTGGAACGGGACTCAATCTCACTGAGGCAGATTATGTTTTTCTCATTGACCCATGGTGGAATCCAGCAGTTGAAAATCAAGCCATTGACCGCTGTTATAGAATCGGGCAAAACAAAAGCGTGATGGCATATCGCATGATTTGTAGGGATACTATTGAAGAGAAAATCGTCAAACTTCAAGAACGCAAACGCACCGTTGCCGCTGATGTAATTCAAATTGACAACGATAAAAAGAAATTTAACCTCAAAGATGTGGAGCATTTGTTTGCGTAAATGAACTCGGATTTTATATTGACTTGAACTTAGTTTTAGTGCAAATAATAAATCAAATTTAGATTGAAAAAAGCTTTATAAATCAATTTTCAAACCTTATTAGTACATTACCAAAAGATGTAAAACGCTCGGCTGTCGATATTGCGTGAATTAATTAATCGCCCTTTTTGAAGCCATCGAATTCATGTAGTCTATTTTGGATTCAATGCATTCTCACCTCCAAACACTAATCCACAACATTTTACTATCTTCGCGCCCTTCAATTATTTCGACTTTTTTATCAGTATTATGAGCGCAACATACAAGGAATACAAAGGACTCAATCTCCCACAAACCGCAGATGAAATCTTAGCTTGGTGGGAAGAAAACCATATTTTCGAAAAATCTATCAGCGAACGTGAAGGCCAGAAACCATATGTGTTCTTTGAAGGACCACCATCTGCCAATGGTCTGCCAGGTATTCACCATGTGATGGCGCGTGCCATCAAAGACATTTTTTGTCGCTATAAAACACTGAAAGGTTTTCAGGTGAAACGCAAAGCAGGTTGGGATACCCACGGACTTCCTGTCGAATTGGGCGTAGAGAAAGAACTTGGCATCACAAAAGAAGATATTGGCACCAAAATTTCTGTCGAAGACTACAACAAAGCCTGCCGTGATGCCGTGATGCGCTATACAGATGTTTGGAACGACCTAACCCGAAAAATGGGCTATTGGGTGGATATGGCAAGTCCATACGTAACTTACGAACCAAAATACATGGAATCCGTGTGGTGGTTGCTAGGACAATTGTTTGATAAAAATTTATTATATAAAGGGTACACTATCCAACCTTATTCGCCTAAGGCAGGCACAGGATTGTCCTCGCACGAATTGAACCAACCGGGCTGTTACAAAAACGTAAAAGACACCAGTGTGGTGGCAATGTTCAAGGTGGCTTCGGCTTCGCTCAGCCACCTTGAACAAATTTTCCCGAATTTGGGTGGTGGAACGGCCGCAGGGTCAGGTCGCGATCTGACCCTAGCGGCGTGGACAACTACCCCGTGGACCCTGCCATCCAATACCGCGTTAGCAGTTGGACCCAACATCGATTACGTTTTGGTGCAATCTTTCAACCAATACACCTTCCAATCAATGAACGTGATTTTGGCGGAGAAATTGGTGTCGTATCAATTTGGAAAAGGCTTCGAACGTGTTGAAAATGAAGCAGATTTGGCAAATTATGCCGCTGGAGATAAAATGATTCCTTATTTCGTGGGTGCATCTTGCAAAGGTTCCGACCTCGTTGGCATTCGCTACGAACAGTTGTTGCCTTATGCGTTGCCTTATGAAAATGCCGACCAAGCTTTTCGTGTCATTCCCGGAGATTTTGTAACTACAGAAGACGGGACAGGTATCGTGCATACCGCGCCAACTTTTGGTGCCGACGATGCAAAAGTGGCCAAAGATGCAGGCGTTCCTCCAATGTTGGTTTTAGACGATAAAGGAAATCCTGTGCCTCTCGTAGATTTACAAGGGCGTTTCCGACCTGAAATGAAGGAATTTGCTGGTATGTACGTTAAAAATGAATATTACGACGATGGGCAAGCGCCTGATAGGTCTGCGGATGTTTTGATTTCCATCAAATTAAAAGAAGAAAATAAGGCTTTTAAAGTCGAAAAATACGAACACAGCTATCCGCATTGCTGGAGAACAGATAAACCGATTTTGTATTATCCTTTGGATTCGTGGTTTATTCGCTCCACCGAAAAGAAAGACCGCATGATAGCCCTCAACAAAACAATCAACTGGAAACCGGAATCTACTGGCACAGGGCGTTTTGGAAATTGGTTAGAAAATCTGAATGATTGGAATCTTTCTCGCTCTAGATATTGGGGTATTCCGATTCCGATTTGGTCAACTGCTGAAGGCGATGAGCGCATTTGTATCAGCTCGGTTGCGCAGTTGAAAGCTGAATGCGAAAAAGCTGTTGCCGCCGGCTTGATGGACACTAATCCACTCGGTGATTTTGTGTCAGGTGATATGTCTGATGAAAATTATGACCAAATAGACTTGCATAAAAATTATGTTGACCAAATTATTTTAGTTTCACCAAGCGGCCAGCTCATGAAACGCGAATCTGATCTGATTGATGTATGGTTTGACTCCGGCGCAATGCCATATGCACAATGGCATTATCCTTTCGAAAACAAGGAATTGATCGACGAAAATGGCGCTTATCCTGCTGATTTTATTGCAGAAGGGGTTGACCAAACTCGCGGTTGGTTTTTCACCCTTCACGCTATTGCCACAATGGTTTTTGATTCGGTGGCCTACAAAAATGTAGTGTCTAATGGACTTGTTTTGGATAAAAACGGGCAGAAGATGTCTAAACGTTTGGGTAATGCCGCGGATCCTTTTGTTACCTTACCGCAATACGGCCCAGATGCAACGCGCTGGTACATGATTACCAATGCACAACCTTGGGATAATCTGAAATTCAACGAAGACGGAATCACCGAAGTACAACGTAAATTCTTCGGGACCCTCTATAATACTTATGGATTCTTTGCGCTTTATGCGAATATTGATGGCTTTAAGTTTACTGAAGATTTGGTAAAACACGAAAATCGCCCAGAAATTGATCGCTGGATTTTATCTAAATTGAACTCCTTAATTGCAGAGGTGGACGAAGCCTTTGAGCAATACGAACCCACTCGAGCAGGTCGCTTGATTCAAGATTTTGTGAATGATCAACTTTCTAATTGGTATGTGCGTTTGTGCCGTCGCCGTTTCTGGAAAGGAGAGTATTCTGAAGATAAAATTTCGGCTTACCAAACGCTGTATATGTGTCTCGAGCAAATCTCGATTTTGATGTCGCCAATTGCACCATTTTATGCGGAACGTTTGTACCAAGATTTGAACAAAAGTACGTCGCGCTTGCCATACGAGTCTGTGCATTTGTGCTTGTTCCCGAAAGTGGATGAAAGCGCTATCGATGAAAATCTCGAAGAACAAATGGATATTGCTCAGCAGGTTTCTTCTCTGGTGTTGAGTTTGAGAAAAAAAGAAAAAATCAAAGTGCGTCAACCTTTGCAAAAAGTGATGATTCCTATTTTGGACATCACTTTCAAGGCGCGTATCATGCACGTTAGCGATTTGATTTTGGCCGAAGTGAATGTAAAAGAAATAGAACTCCTCGAAAATACCGAAGGCATTTTGGTGAAAAGCATAAAACCGAATTTCAAAACCATCGGTCCGAAATATGGCAAGCAGATGAAAGCAATCGCCAATTTGGTCTCCACCTGGTCTCAGGAGGACATTTCTAAAATCGAGCGAACTCATGCTTGGTCGGGCGAATTGGAAGGCGCAAAAATCGACTTGACCCTAGAAGATTTCGAAATCCACGCCGACGATATTCCAGGTTGGTTGGTAGCTTCAGAAGGTGGTATTACCGTAGCTTTAGACATCACCATCAACGATGCCCTGCGCCAAGAAGGTCTCGCCCGCGAATTCGTCAACCGCATTCAAAATCTCCGCAAAGACTCCGGCTTCGAAGTAACCGACAATATTCGCATTCGCTACCAGGCCAACGCAGAAATCCAAGCCGCCATTGAAGCAAATTTAGACTATATCAAAAATGAAGTTTTGGCCAAAGAGATTGTGATGGCAAATGTTGAGAACGGTGTTGTGTTGGAAGATGGAGATTTAGAAGGTGTGAAGGTTGAGGTGATTTAGCCCAAGTGGCGATTCAAGCAGATGCTGGTACGCCCCAAAACCATTTCCCATAATGATTGTTATCTCTTTTGACCATAGATTGGACATTGTTGACTAAATTTGCACTCGAATGGAATTGAATAGAGAAATAGTATTGGAACAGCTTTCCAATGTACAAGAACCTGATTTGAAGAAAGATATTGTTTCTTTAAATTTGATAGAAGATTTACAAATTGACGGAGAGACAGTTTCGCTAAAGGTGAAAGTGGTAAACCCTGCCATGCATGCGCGAAACCGGATGAAAGAAGCCGTGGGTTTTGCTCTGCGTAAAAAGTTTGGCGATGGCATCCACGTGCAAGTGGAGGTTGTAGGCCTGCCGAAAGAGGAACAATCGATTGTTCCTCGAAAAATTTTACCCGAAGTGAAGCACATCATCGCCATTGCGTCTGGAAAAGGTGGTGTAGGTAAATCTACTGTTACTTCCAATTTGGCAGCTGGTCTCACCAAGCGCGGCTTTAAAGTGGGAATTATCGATGCTGACATTTATGGTCCATCGATGCCCACAATGTTTGATGTAGTTAACGAGCGTCCTACAATGATAGACAAAGATGGTGTGCCAAAAATTTGCCCAGTGATGTCTTATGGTGTGCAATTGTTGTCGATTGGTTTCTTTACCGACCAAGACAATGCTGTTGTTTGGCGCGGACCGATGGCCTCCAAGGCATTGAACCAAATGTTTACCGATTCTTATTGGGGCAAGTTGGATTATTTGCTCATCGATTTGCCTCCAGGCACTGGCGATATTCATTTAAGCTTGGTGCAAGTGGCCCCCCTCGATGGCGTTATAATTGTAAGTACCCCGCAAGAAGTGGCACTGGCAGACGCACGCCGTGGGGTAAATATGTTCAAATTGGACTCCATCAACGTAAAAGTGTTGGGTATCGTAGAAAACATGGCTTGGTTTACGCCAGCCGAACTCCCTGATAGTAAATACTATATCTTCGGAAAAGATGGCGCCAAAAATCTCGCTGAAACGATGCAAATACCCTTTTTGGGTCAATTGCCATTGGTGCAAAGCATTCGTGAAGGTGGTGATGTAGGTAAACCTGCTGCTTTCTCCGATGATTCGCCTTTACTTCAACCCTTGAACGAAATGATTGATAATTTTTTAGAGCAGATGAAGTGAGTGGGCCAAAAAGAAAAAATATGAACACACAAGAAATTAAACAAAAAGTACTCGCCGCAATTGACACCATTAGGCCCCATTTACAAGCCGATGGAGGTGATATTGAGCTCGTAGATATTACCGAAGATGACCGCGTTTTGGTGAAGTTAACCGGTGCCTGTTCGGATTGCAGTATGAGCGGCATGACTCTAAAAGCAGGAATTGAACACGCCATTAAAACTGCATTGCCGCAGATCAAAAGTGTAGAAGCCGTTACAGAAGATTTTTAATTTGGCGTTTCACTTTTAAAGTGTTCACAGTCAATCTTCAACAACCATCAAAATGATACAAACAGATATAATTATCATCGGAGCCGGCCCAGTCGGACTATTTACCGTGTTTGAAGCTGGACTGCTCAAATTACGTTGTCATTTAATAGACTCTTTGCCAGCACCAGGGGGACAATGCATTGAGATTTATCCTAAAAAACCCATTTACGATATTCCAGGTTTCCCGTCTATTTTGGCTGGAGAATTAGTTGATAACCTGATTAAACAAATAGCTCCTTTCAAACCAACCTATACTTTGGGAGAAGCAGCCGTGTCTATCGACGAAATCGACGAAGAAGGTAAGCAAATGTTCATCATCACTACCGACAAAGGAACGCAACACAAAGCGCCAATTGTTATTATTGCTGGTGGTTTGGGTGTGTTCGAACCACGAAAACCACCTATCAAGAATATTACGCAATATGAAGGTAAAGGTGTCGAATACATCATCAAAGACCCTGAGTTTTATCGTGGAGAACGCTGCGTTTTGGCAGGCGGAGGCGACTCAGCATTAGATTGGACGATATTTTTAATTGAAAAGGGAATTGCCAAAGAAGTGACCTTAGTACACCGCCGTACTTCTTTCCGTGGACATTTGGATTCTGTGCAAAAAGTGCTGAATTTGGCAGAAGCAGGAAAAATTAAAATTATTACCGAAGCAGAAGTAGTGGATATTATGGGTGATGGAAAAGTCGATATCTTAAAAATTAACCATGATGTTCTAGGTGAATTGTTTGTAGAAACCGACCATTTTATACCCCTGTTTGGCTTAAAACCAAGCTTAGGGCCTATAGCCCACTGGGGTCTCGATATTGAAAAGAATGCCATTGCTGTTAATACTATTGATTATTCTACCAATCGTCCGGGCATTTACGCCATCGGCGACGTGAATCAATACGAAGGCAAATTAAAGTTAATCCTTTGTGGTTTCCACGAAGGTACCATTGCTGTTCAATCTGCTTTTGCACGCATCCATCCAGAAAAGAAAAATGTTTTGAAATATACCACGGTGAATGGGGTGAATGGGTTTTAATCAGCAATTGACCACACACTATTTTCATACCTTTGTGCCATGACAACTTTAAAGCAGGGCTTGGTAATGAAATCCACGGGCAGCAATTATGTTGTTCGCGTGGATGATGGCGCACGTTTGAATTGTCGCATTCGTGGAAAAATCCGTTTGGAGGAGCGCGATACTACCAATCCTGTAGCCGTTGGTGATAAAGTTACCGTTGATTGGTCAGGCGATGAACAAGAGACCCCAGTAATTGTTGAAGTGGCTCCCCGTGAGAATTACATTGAACGGAAATCTGTCAATCTTTCCAAAAAGGCCCATATCATTGCAGCCAATATCGACCGTTGCTATTTGTTTGTTACGCTTTTCGCACCTGAAACGCATTTGCCTTTTATAGATAGGTTTTTGGTAGCTACGGAATCGATGCGCATACCTACAACATTGGTTTTTAATAAAATTGATTTGTACGATGAACTCGCTCTCGAACTCATGCACGAAATCATGGATATTTACCGACCATTGGGTTATCCATGTTTAGCAATTAGCGCTTTAGACGGCAACGGAATAGAAGAGTTGCGCAAAGATATGCGAGGCAAACAAGTCGTTTTGTCGGGCCACAGTGGCGCAGGCAAAAGCACCCTTATCAATGCCTTATTTCCAGAAGCACAGGCGCGTGTAGGTGAAATATCGGAGTCTCATTTTAAAGGACAACACACTACCACTTTTGCAGAAATGTTTGAACTCGGTTCAGATGTTTTTCTCATTGACACACCTGGCATCAAGTCTTTCGGTTTGGTGGACATCGACAAACATTTTTTGAGCCACTATTTTCCTGAAATGCGTGCCGCTATAAATCAATGTAAATTTCACAATTGCCAGCATATCAACGAACCCAAATGTGCGGTGCGCGAATTGGTGGAATCAGGTGAAATTGCCGCGAGTCGTTATGAGACGTATTTGTCTTTGATGGAAGACGACGAAGATACGCATTATAGGAAAAATAAATTTTAACGATGAAAGTCATCCTTCAAAGAACATCTCGTGCCTCCGTCTCTGTTGATGGAAAAATCGTTGGACAAATCAACCACGGTTTGCTTGTTTTAATTGGAATTACTCATACAGATACCAAAGAAAATGCAGATACACTGATTAAAAAACTAGTCAACCTCCGTGTTTTTAACGATGAAAACGGCAAAATGAATTTGTCTATCCAAGATGTACATGGTGAGTTTTTGGTGATCAGTCAATTTACGCTCTACGGCAATGCAAAAAAGGGAAACCGACCCAGCTTTGTTGATGCGGCTCCCCCAGACGAAGCCATTCCAATTTATGATTATTTTGTGGATACGCTAATGGTCGAATCTCAACTCAAAGTGGAAACGGGTATTTTCGGAGCCATGATGGATGTTGAATTGGTGAACTCAGGCCCTATGACCTTGGTTTTGGAAGGGTAATTTGAATTTTCTTTGACTCGTCATCAATTCTCATAATCTCCTTTTTTTAATTCATTTTTAGTTTTTTGTCGAGTAGTTTTCAGTTCATTTTTCTTGACTGCTTTTTTAAAATCTGAGCCTATGAAGACACGTATGGGCTTGCCACGCGTCACATTTTTGGTTTTTTGGCAGTGTACTTCAAATCGTTTTTTCACCACTTCAAGCTGATGTGCCTGCATTTTTTCCAACAAGCGCTCCTTCGCCAATTTTTTGTTTTGGTGCTGCGAGCGCGAATCCATGGAAACTACTGAAATTCCTGTAGGTACATGTGTAGCGCGCACTGCTGAACTTACTTTGTTTACGTGTTGACCGCCGGCGCCACTGCTCCTCATTGCTTGATACGCAATGTCCGCATCGCTCACCTCTCTTTCCTCCAATTGGTCCATGGCAAAAATCCCAATGAACCAATTGTTGCGCTGCTGCGATTTGCCGTAAGTGCTTTTCCCTATCCATTGAATAGTGCCTAACCAAGTGCTGAGAAATTTAGAAACTTCTGTCCCAGAAAATAAAACCAACAACGAAGCTATTGTGCCATTTTCTGGACCAGATTCTTTACGCAAAATCTTGGCGTCTATATTGTTTTGAGAGGCATCGTTCAGCATTTTTTTTAATACTTGAGCCACTACATATTTGCATTCTGCTGGCCCTTGGCCTGCTGATAATTGTACTAACTTTTTCATTTAATATTTTTTCTTTTTTCCTCAATCAACTTTGAAGTGTTATGAAAACTGATCCCAAGGTTATCCACTTTGGTGCATTTTGTAAGGGAATTTTCAACCAATAGACCAAAAAAAAGACCCGAGAGATAAATTCTTTGGGTCTTTTCTATTTTCGAGAGATAATTGTCTAGGAATGAAAAAGTCCACAAAGAAAAGCTGCGCCACGTCCCGCCAGCACTATATTTTTAAGATTCTTTCTACTTTGCATTTTCTTCGTTTTTAATGGATTTACAAAATATTCATCGTAAAGATGTCATGTTTTTTTTGATGATTCCAAATTTTTCTTACAGATTAACAATTATTTTACAGACTTCTTGTATCTTCGCACCCCTAAAAGTGTAAACTTATGATTACTATCGGTAAAATACGTGAGAAGTCAGGACTTTTGATCATTGTGATTGGCGGTGCCTTGTTGTTATTTATCCTTGGCGAAGCTGTTCGTTCAATGGGTGGATTTGGAAGAACAATTCCACCACGTGGGGAAGTGTACGGCGAATCTCTAGATGAGGTTAAATTGAATGAATTTACAGAGTTGTTCGTAAACAATGCTCAACGCAGTGCATTCAACGAAGGCAGAGAATATACAGACCAAGACCAAACGCAAGCAGAAGATGCCGCTTATAATGAGGTGCTTCGTGTTACTTTACTTGGCAAAGAGTTTGAGTCAGTGGGAATATCTGTGAATGATGCAGAAATTGACGCGTATATTTTTGGAACTGATGGAGCTGCACAAAGCGCTAGTATCGCAAGATTTTTCCCAAATGCTGAAGGCGGATTTGATGACCAGGCGTTTAAAGATTTTCTTGACCAAGCAGAGCAAGGTGTTGTAGATCCAGAGTCTGGATTCAATTACAAAGAGTTTTATGAAAACGAAATCCGTGGTCAAGTGCGCAACGAGCGCGAGGCTGATAAATATGTTGCGCTTTTGCAGTATGGAACCTATGTTACCACTTTTGAAGCGGAGCAAGAATTTATTGCAGAAAATCAGGTTTTAAGTATTTCATACGTTTTGAAAAACTTTGATTTGACGGATGTTGAATTGACAGATGAACAATTTGAAGCCTTTTATAATGAGTTCAAAGACCATCCGAGATACAAACAAAAAGAGGCCAGAGAGTACACCTATGCTGTTGTTGAAATAGTTGCTTCTAAAGAAGACAAGGAATTGGCGAAAAAAGAATTGGCTCTTAAAAAAGTAGAATTCCAAAATACTCAAAATGATTCTACATATGTGTTAACCGTAAGTGAGAACAAGTTTTTCAACCGGAAAACACCTTATGGTATAGCCACAACGGAGGGGGCTCCAAACTCCTACCCTGAAAGTGTTGATAAAGAAATGCAAGCGGCGGTTGTTGGACAAGTCGTAGGGCCATACAATAATGGAACGCGTGTTGAAATGTCTAAAGTTTTGGGTTTCCAAGGGGAAAGACAGTCTTGGGTGCGTCATATCTTGATTTCAGCGAATGATGAAGCTAGCTTTGCCAGAGCACAATTAAGAGCAGATAGTATTACCGGAGTGATTCAAAAAAACAACAATTTCGCAGAAATGGTAACCAAGTTTTCTGAAGATCCAGGTTCAGTGCCAAATGGTGGTGAATACAAATGGTTTCCAGAGGGTCAAATGGTTCCAGAGTTTAACGATTACTCGTTTAACGAACCTTTTAATATACTGGGCACGGTAAAAACGACATACGGGATTCATATTATAGAGGTGCTCGGAAGAAGAGACGCCCGCAAACCATATTTAGCAGTGGTCTCAAGAGAAGTATTGCCTTCAGAAGAAACAATTATCAATGCAGAAATGGAGGCCAGAGATTTGTGGTCTGCGGTTGACGAAAAACCAACTGATTTTGACACTATTGCGGTTAAAATGAAATATGTTGTTCAACCAGGAACAGTGTTTTTAGAGAATCCATCAATTTATGGTATAACTCCAGCAGCACAAAGCCAAATTTTGAGCTTCCTTTTCAAACCGTCCACGTCAGTTTTAGCCGTAAATGATCCTGTTAGAGACGGTAGCCGCTTCTTGGTTGTACAGTTAATCAGCATGATTGAAGAAGGCGCACCAGAATTGGAATATGCTAAAAAAGTCATGGATGTTGATGCCAAGAAAAAATACTTGGGCGAGCAGTTTTCTAAAGAAATGAATTCCAAAGATTTACAAGGTCTAGCAGACAAAATGGAGTCTTTAGTGCAAAATGCGGACGTGATTTTTAAACAAGGAACAATTGGTGCAGGTGGCGCAGAGCCTAAACTTGTTGGTGGCTTGTTCTCTGGGTTGAAAATAGGTGAAATTACGTTCCCGATTATCGGATCTCAAGGTGTTTATGTAGCGCGCCTCGATAAAAGCGCAATGCGTATGGAAACTGAAGATTTCACAAAACAAAAAGAAACCATGATGCTTGCCCTCCGCCAGAACGTGTCTAGTAAAGCGTTTTTGTCTTTGATGAAATTTGCAGACCACAAAGACAACCGCAGTAGATTGCGTGTTGGCGCTTACTAGTAGGCCAAACAAGAAAAGTTTTTCAAGAGTGGGATTGCCACTAAGAATTATTAATAATTGAATCAATAGTTATGGAGAATGTTATGTTGTACTTGCCAGCAGTTTTGGCAATTGTTGGATTGATTTTCATGTGGATAAAAAGAACATGGGTTTTGAAACAAGATGCTGGCGATGGTAAGATGAAGGAAATTTCTGATTATATTTATGAAGGAGCTCTCGCATTTCTAAAAGCTGAATATAGATTGTTGGCGATTTTTGTTGTTGTTGCGTCTATCGCTTTAGCCGTTATTTCACTAGTTGTACCCACAACGCATTGGACAATCGTTATTGCTTTTATTTTCGGGGCTATTTTCTCTGCCTTGGCAGGAAATATGGGAATGAAAATTGCCACCAAAACTAATGTGAGAACTACTCAAGCCGCTCGCACTAGTTTGCCTCAAGCATTGAAAGTTTCTTTCGGTGGAGGAACTGTTATGGGATTAGGTGTTGCAGGTTTAGCCGTTCTTGGATTAACAGGATTTTTTATTGTTTTGTACAATTTACTTTCTGGAGGAGAATGGAAAGATACTCAGACAATGACCATGGTTCTTGAAACTCTTGCTGGTTTCTCTTTAGGAGCAGAATCTATCGCTTTATTCGCCCGTGTTGGTGGTGGTATTTATACCAAAGCCGCTGACGTTGGAGCCGACTTAGTAGGTAAGGTGGAAGCAGGAATTCCAGAGGACGACCCAAGAAACCCTGCTACTATTGCAGATAATGTGGGCGACAATGTAGGCGACGTTGCAGGGATGGGTGCTGATTTATTCGGTTCGTATGTTGCAACTGTTTTGGCAGCAATGGTTTTAGGGAATTATGTGATCAAAGACATGGGAGGGTTTATCTCTGATGATTTTGGAGGTATCGGGCCAATTCTGTTGCCAATGGCAATAGCAGGTTTTGGAATTATCTTCTCTATTATAGGTACACTGCTTGTTAGTATCAAAGACAATAACGCGAAAGAAAAGCAAGTACAACGTGCTTTAAATTTGGGTAATTGGGCTTCTATAGGTTTAACTGCCATTTCTTGTTTCTTCTTAGTTCAATGGATGTTACCAGAAACAATGAAAATGAATTTCTTTGGTGAAGGGTTACAAGACATTTCTGCAATGAGAGTATTTTATGCAACACTAATTGGATTATTTGTTGGAGGAGCTATTTCATCGGTAACGGAATATTACACAGGATTAGGCACTAAACCAGTGATGGCAATTGTACAAAAATCGTCAACTGGAGCAGGAACTAACGTAATTGCTGGTTTAGCAACAGGGATGATTTCTACTTTTCCAACTGTTTTATTATTTGCCGCAGCAATTTGGTCAACCTATGCCTTAGCTGGTTTCTACGGTGTGGCTTTGGCTGCATCAGCGATGATGGCAACAACGGCCATGCAATTGGCAATAGACGCTTTTGGACCAATCTCTGATAACGCTGGTGGTATTGCTGAAATGAGTGAATTGCCGAAAGAAGTGCGTATGCGTACAGATATTTTGGATTCAGTAGGCAATACAACTGCCGCCACTGGTAAAGGATTTGCGATTGCTTCTGCTGCTTTAACTTCATTAGCCTTGTTTGCTGCTTATGTAACTTTTACTGGTATTGATGGAATCAACATCTTTAAAGCCCCAGTGTTGGCCATGTTATTTGTGGGCGGAATGATTCCTGTAGTTTTCTCTGCTCTTGCAATGAACTCTGTAGGAAAAGCTGCTATGGATATGGTTTATGAAGTTCGTCGTCAGTTCAAAGAAATTCCAGGAATTATGGAAGGAACTGGTAAGCCAGAATATGGTAAATGTGTTGAAATTTCTACCAAAGCTGCATTGCGAGAAATGATGTTGCCGGGTATTTTGACAATTGGTTTCCCGATTGCTATCGCTTTCTTGCCTATGCTTTTGGGCTATGATAACAAGCTAATCGCTGAAATGCTTGGAGGTTATATGGCCGGTGTTACTGTTTCAGGTGTTCTTTGGGCAGTTTTCCAAAACAACGCTGGCGGCGCTTGGGACAACGCAAAGAAATCATTTGAAGCTGGCGTAATGATTAATGGCGAAATGACCTATAAAGGTTCTGATGCACACAAAGCTGCCGTGACTGGTGATACTGTTGGCGACCCGTTCAAAGACACTTCAGGTCCTTCTATGAATATCTTAATCAAATTGACTTGTTTGATTGGCTTAGTAATTGCCCCAATTTTGGGCGGCCATGAAGATGCAAGTGTTGACAACAACCCAAATAAGTTGGAAATTCAACAAGTTATTCCTGCTGCGGATGATCAAAGCACGCTGATGTATAAATAAAACAGTTATTTTTAAATTCTTAAGGGCTTCAATTGCGAAGTCCTTTTTTTTTGATTCATTTTTCCGTTCTATATTTCTCATTGATTACAAATAGAACATCAAGAATTTATTAATACGTTTATCCTCTGCACTTCGCACGAATGGTTGCTTTTAGTATTTGTTGAATGACACAAAAACTGCGCGGTTTGTGTTACACTTTCTGGCTCAAAATTGATTCAGAGAACTCAATTACAACCAACAAGCCTGGCAAGTGCATTGAATATTGTCAAGTTTATGCTTCTTGAAATCGTGAAAAATTAAAATCATTTAAGAGATTTCATTGGGCTCCCTTTTTTGTATATATGAATTTGAATAAGCATCAGACTATGAAAATACGATCATTGTGTTTTCAATTTTGTTAATAGCAAGTTTTTGGATTGTTTCGTTAAGTTTTGAATCTTCAATACTCGAACAGCTACTTTGTACTTAACAATACGATGAAAGAAAGATTGGTAAATGAGGTTTTTGCGAAAATCAAAAAGTGAAATATCCAAGTAAGTTACAAAGTTGTTGAATTCGACGAATAGGCGAAACTAACATCTATTCATGCTACGCTAAAAAAGGGCAATCGCACTTCGTTTTCTGCTGACTAAGTGGGCGAAATAGAAATTTCTATAAACTTAATTGGATGCATTGTGCAAATGGATTGCAGAAATGAATTGAGCAAGTAATCAAAAATATCTCTATTTTTGTAAATTAATTATATTCAAATATGCCAAAGTCAGATGCGTCAATAATGATGCAAAACTTAATTTTAAATTTTCCTAAACAGATCCATGAAGCGCTTGATTTAGCAGCTAAAGTTGATTTGGACAAGCCCAATTTTGATTTCAAAAATGTGCTTATCTTAGGTATGGGAGGTTCTGGAATTGGTGGTGTAATTGTTAAAAACTGGATTGCGGATGATATTTCCTTGCCTGTTCAGGTCCTTAATGATTACCAAATACCGGCATACGTTGACTCTGAAACGCTTGTAATTGCGTCTTCGTATTCTGGAAATACAGAAGAAACACTTATCGCCTTAAATGAAGCTTTTGAGCGCGGTGTAAGTGTAGTAGGGATAACTTCAGGAGGTAAATTGGAAAAGTTTTGTAAGGAGAATGATTTCCCTATTTTTATTGTGCCTGGTGGAAATCCTCCTCGCACGGCTTTGGGATATTCTTTGGCTACGCTTTGTGCGGTTTTTGAAAAGATGGAATTGGTTACAAACCGCTACACAGCCATGATTCAAAGAGCAGCAAATCTCATCGTTGCTGAACTTCCTACTATTCAAGGCCAAGCCCAAGAACTTGCTAAATTTTTGACAGACAGAACTCCAATATTTTATGCAACTCCGCACATGGAAGGATTAGCCATTCGAGGTCGACAACAAATCAATGAGAACGCCAAAGGTTTAGCATGGCACCATTTGCTTCCGGAAATGAATCACAACGAACTTCTTGGTTGGAGTGGAGGAAATGCCTCAAATGCACCTGTTTTTCTTTTGTCACAGCATGAATATAATAGGAACTTAAAGCGAATTGAGCTCACCAAAGAAGAGATTGTCAATAGAAAAAGTTCATCCATGACTTTTGTTGGGATTGGCGATAGTTTGGTTGAAGAAACGATTTATCTACTTCATCTTTTGGATTGGGCTTCACTTTATTTGGCTGATATCAAGCAAGTAGATCCAGTAGTTATTCCTGTTATTGATCGTTTAAAGGCGGCTCTCGAGAGTTTCGAAAATGAATAAATCCGTTATTGTTCGTGATCTCGGCTTGATTGACTACAAAGAGGCTTGGGATCTTCAAGAAACTTTGTTCAAGCAAATTGTTGACCTCAAAATTGAAATTAGAAATTCTGGTGTGCAAGAAGATACCCAAAATCATCTTTTGTTTTGCGAACACCCTCACGTTTATACTCTCGGTAAAAGTGGTGACGCAACCAATTTGCTCTTAGATGAGGACAAGTTATCCGAGCATGGCGCTACGTTTTATAAAATTAATAGAGGCGGAGATATTACTTATCACGGTCCAGGACAATTGGTGGTTTATCCGATTTTTGATTTGGATAATTTTTTTACCGATATACACAAGTATATGCGTTTTTTGGAAGAGACCATTATTCTCACTTTGAAACATTATGGGATTGACGGTGAGCGCTATGACGGTTTGACAGGCGTATGGTTGGAGCCAAATACACCGAATGCAAGGAAAATATGTGCTTTGGGTGTTAAGTCCTCACGTTGGGTGACCATGCATGGCATAGGATTTAATGTAAATTCTGATTTGAGCTACTTCAAACATATTGTACCTTGTGGCATTAATGATAAGGCAGTTACTTCTGTGAAGCAAGAAATTGGCTATGAGGTAAATATGGATGAGATAAAATTCATACTTTTGAATGAGATGAAATTATTGTTTAATTTTCAAAATGTGAACTATGGCTCGTAAATCAAAAGGAAAATCTTTTTTCAAAGGCTTTCGATGGACGCTGCTCATTGCTATTATCGTGTTCAACGTTTATCTCGCTGTCTCTGGTAGATTTTATTTCTACAACGCTGTAGCTAAAACATATTTGGTGGGTCAAATGGGTCCTGGCATTTATGATTTAGAATATTTTGCTTACGAAACAATTGACGCTTCTTCTAATCCACAGGTGCTTAGTAGAAGCGGCACATCATCAATAGAATTACTCGCGACAGAAAAGAGCTATTTGGATTCTTTTCAAAGCACCTCTTTCTTGGTGATGCGCAACGACACAATTTTGTTGGAATACTACGCTAATGGTCACGACGATCAAACGGTTTCCAATTCTTTTTCTACTGCCAAATCTGTAGTAAGTTTGCTACTTGCAATCGCAGTTGAGGATGGTTTTATCAAAGGTTTTGACGATCCTGTTGCCTCGTATTTATCTGAGTTCAATAATCCTGAAATGAAGGGAATCACGATTCGGCATTTACTCACCATGAGTTCTGGATTGGAATGGGCTGAAAGTGCAGGAAATCCTTTTACTGATAATGCACAAGCTTATTATGATTCCGACTTGCGAAACCTTGTTTTGGATAAGAAACCAGTTAAAAAGCCAGGCGAGATTTTTGAATATGCCAGCATGAGCACACAAGTATTGGCTTACGTTTTGGAGTCTGCAACAAAAATGCCTATGAGCGATTATTTTCGAGACAGACTTTGGCGGAGAATTGGCAGTGAAAACGATGCATATTGGAGCAAAGATGCCGAAGATGGAGATTTAAAAGCCTACTGCTGTTTGTATTTAACTACAAGAGACTATGCGCGTTTGGGCTTGCTTATTCTGAATGACGGTATCTACAAAAATGAGCAAATTATTCCTAAATGGTATATGGCCGAAGCTTTTGTGCCAGCTGCTTTAGGAACCATGCAAGACGAGCCGAACCAGCGTTATGGTTTGCACTGGTGGGTAGTGCCCGGACAAGGAGATACCTTGCGTTATGCACGAGGAATTAATGGCCAGTATGTGATGATTGTGCCGTCTAAAAACTTGGTTGTTGTAAGAACTGGTCATAAACGAACGCCTGATGTATTCGAAAAGAAAAATCTAAGACAAGGCCAGGTGGGTCCTTTTAGGGCACAAATTGGTCACCCAACAGATGTGTTTGAATATTTAAAAATAGCTTTTCGAATAGAGCAAGCTACGAAGTGAAAATGACATGAAGGAACACCTGAAAAGCAATCCCGCAGTGGGAGTTAGTGTTGCAATCGTTTTAGAAAGCAATGAAGAATTAGGAGAACAATACAACGTTTATCTGATCAACGAGCGCAGTGATGATCTGAAAGGGTGTTTGGTTGCGTCGCGTGGTTATGGACAGAATGTAGAAACGCGTGAGAAAATGGAGACTTCTGTGCTCAGGCATCATATAGATGTGTTGCCTGCAAGCTCGTTTGTCAAAGTAGAACCAATTATGCCTGACCTTTTTGGCTTAAATAATGAATATTGGGTAAGTTTTTGGATTGACGAGGTGATGTATGACAAACGATATATATTTTTACCGGAGAGCCTTAATAAAGAAAACATGTCTGGTGTACCACTCATGAATTTGAAAGGGATATTGATTAGATAATTTAGCAAAGAATTGAGCGAAAAATGAAAGTATTATTGTTAGGGTCAGGTGGAAGAGAGCATGCCTTGAGTTGGAAGATTTCTCAAAGTTCGAATTTGGAGGAATTATACATAGCGCCAGGAAATGCAGGTACGCGTTTGCATGGAATAAACGTTGCAATCAAAGTGGACGATTTTGAAGGTATTCGCGATTTTATTGTCGACAAGAGTATTGAATTGGTTGTTGTTGGTCCAGAAGACCCACTAGTTCTTGGCGTGCGAGATTATTTAGAAGCACAAGAAAGCACAAAACACGTACACATTATTGGTCCAGGTAAATTGGGCGCCCAACTCGAGGGCAGCAAGGATTTCTCAAAGAAGTTTATGGTGCGTCATAATATCCCAACAGCCAAGTACAATACATTTGATAAAAAAACGCTTGAACAAGGCTATGAGTTTTTGGATAAATTGAAACCGCCTTACGTATTAAAAGCGGATGGTTTGGCTGCAGGAAAAGGCGTTTTGATTATAGACGATATTAAGGAAGCTAAAAAGGAATTAAAGAATATGTTGGTTTCAAAGAAATTTGGAACAGCCAGTTCGCGTGTGGTGATTGAAGAATTTTTGAAAGGAATAGAAATGTCGGTTTTTGTGCTTACAGATGGATATTCATATAAAATATTGCCTGAAGCCAAAGATTACAAACGTATTGGTGATGGCGATTTAGGATTGAACACTGGTGGTATGGGCGCTGTTTCACCAGTACCTTTTTGCTCTGCCGAATTGATGGATAAAATTGAAAATCGAATTGTGAAGCCCACCATTAAAGGACTTCATGCTGAGGGAATCCCGTACAAAGGATTCATTTTTATTGGCCTGATGATTTTGAAAAATGAACCTTACGTGATTGAATACAATTGTAGATTGGGCGATCCTGAAACTGAGGTTGTGATGCCGCGAATAAAATCTGATATCTTGGATTTGTTTGAAGGTGTTTATACAGAAACACTGTCTGAGCGAGATTTGGAGTTCGACCCAAGAACGGCAGTCACAGTGATGATGGTCTCTGGAGGTTACCCTGAGGATTATACCAAGGGGCATACGATATTTGGATTAAATGAAGTGCATGGCAGTCAAGTGTTTCATGCAGGAACAAGTAGCGATGGTCCGGTAGTGAAAACCAATGGTGGTCGTGTCTTAGCCATAACGTCATTGGCTAAAGACATTCCCCAAGCCATGGAAAGAAGCTATGTAAATGCGGCCACTATTAAATATGAAGGCTCGTATTATCGTAAAGATATTGGAAAAGATTTATTATAAATTATGGATGACCCGAGTAGTTACATTGTAATTCTAGTTTCGCTGTTGTTTTCAGCATTTTTCTCTGGAAGTGAGATTGCTTATGTTGCGGCCAATCGTCTTAAAATTGAAGTAGACAATAACGCAGGAAAGCTTTCTGGTAGAATTTTATCTCGTTTTTTGAAATACCCAGATAGGTTTATTTCAACGATGCTGATTGGCAACAATATTGCATTGGTGGTTTATGGGATGTATTTTGCGAAAATGCTTAATCCGAAGTTAGAATTATTCATTAGCAATGATGCTTTGGTTTTGCTTATTCAAACCATTCTTGCTACTATTTTGATTTTGGTTACGGCAGAATTTTTGCCAAAGGTATTCTTTCAAATAAACCCAAATTCCATACTCAATCTCTTAGCTGTTCCTTTGCTAATTATTTATTTCTTGCTCTTTGTTCCCACCGAATTCGTTTTGTCTTTGGCGCGTTTGTTTTTGCGACTCGTAGGAATCAAACCAGAGAAAACGGAATTGGTCTTTACTAAAGTCGATTTGATGCATTTCGTGCAAGACGTAAATGACAGAATTGCCAATGATTCGGAGCTCGATCATGAAATTAAGTTTCTTCAAAATGCACTCGACTTTTCTAAGATTCGCGTGCGTGATTGCATGGTTCCAAGAACAGATATTGTGGCTTTGGATATTGATACCGATATTGAAACGCTGATGAATAGATTCGTTGAGTCTGGACTATCCAAAATATTGATTTTCCGTGATGATATCGACCATGTTATCGGGTATGTTCATTCGTTTGATTTGTTTAAAAAACCAACGTCTATCAAACAAGTTTTGTTGCCAATTCCTGTTATTCCAGAAGCCATGCCAAGCAAGCAATTGATGGAGATTTTTGCTACTCAGTCTGGGAACATTTCTATTGTTGTTGATGAATTTGGTGGAACAGCAGGTTTAATTACGATTGAAGATTTGATTGAAGAAATTTTCGGTGAAATTGAAGATGAGCACGACAAAGAAGATTGGATTGAGCAACAAATTGATGAAGGGAAATATCTTTTTAGTGCGCGTCATGAAGTTGATTATTTGAATGAAACGTATGCGTTCAACTTGCCAGAGAGTGAAGAATACGATACCTTGGGCGGATTAATTTTGCACTATTTGGAGCGTATTCCAGATAAAGGTGATTTCATTGTTTTGGATGAACTGGGACTCGTAATTGAAATTACTCAAGTCACAGACCGCCGCATTGAGATGGTTGAGTTGCGCTTGACTTAGTGAGTTCAAAGAATTGGGTGCATACCACTTCGAAAAGAACTATCTTTGCAAAAATTTTTTGTCATGAGAGGTCCTAATAAACCAAGCCAAGCCCCAAAAGTAACTAAATCTTCAGACCGTGCGCCGAGAGGTGCGAGAACTACGGACAAAGATCCTAAGGGAACTAAATCTGCTGGTAAGGGTGCCAAAGCAAGTAAGCCAAACGAGAGAGGGACAAAACCAATGTCTAAAGCACCTTATCGTGGTGGTGCTAAGTATGCAAAAGCTCCTGGCGACCCTCTTCCAAAAATGGATGCTGTAGATCAGCGTTTGAATAAATTCCTATCGAATGCTGGTGTTTGTACGCGCCGCGAAGCAGATGTATTAATTACTTCTGGTGTGATTAGCGTGAATGGCAAAATTATTACTGAATTGGGTTTTAAAATAAAACCAGGCGATGCCGTTCAGTATGATGGCGAAACCGTTCACACAGATAAAAAACGCTATATTTTGGTTAATAAGCCACGTGAATTTGTCGTTACCGCCGAAGACACTTGGGGTCGCAAGTCGATTTATGATTTGATTCGTAAACAAGTCAAAGAAACTGTTTACCCAGTTGGTCAGATGGATAGAGATGCTACTGGATTGATGTTTTACACCAACGATGGTGATTTATTCAAAAAATTGGTGCATTCTGCAAAAATGGCGGTGAGTATGTTTCATGTTACGCTAAATAAAACCTTTAAAACTGAGCAATTATTAGAATTGAATAACGGAAAATGGGATTTGGGCAAACGCGCGAAAGTTGTGAAAGCTGAAATGGTCACCGATTCTAAGAATTTTGAGGTCGGTATCGAAATTAAAACGGACAATGGCAATGCGGTTCGAAAAGTCTTTGAAAACCATGGTTATGAAGTCGTGAAACTAGATCGAGTGATGTTTGCTGGACTTACCAAAAAAGACCTGCCACGTGGCTTCTTTCGCGACATTACTGATAAGGAATTGAGTTTCATGAGAATGTATTAGTACAAATAAAAAAACCACCTCTTTTCAGAAGTGGCTTTAAATTTCTCACCCGAGCTCGATTGGGCTTTTCAAATTTCAGGTTTCTTTCATGGCGGAAACACTGTTGTTGTATGGTTTTTCTTGTTGTGTTCGATCAACTCAATTTTGCTCGGGCTTCTGAGAAAACATCTTTATTGGTCTATTGACCCAGTAACACGTTTCATAAATTCATTTAAGGCCTCGCGTTGTGGCTTGCCGCTTTTTACGGCTTCATGCACTTCCAGTGCTCCAGAAAAATTCGAAAGCAGCTCTCCTATTACGTCCAATTCTTCGTCTTTGATGCCAGGCGCTTCGACTAAATCTTCGAGCAATTCTAGGGCTTCAACTACATAGTCTTCGTCGTTGCGCTCAATAAAACTTAAGATGTGCTTAATTACTGGTAACCTCATTGATTATTTCTTCTATTAATTCAACACGATTTCCTTGTCCTTGCTTCACAAGCTTTCCGTTAACAAAACCTGCAAATGTTGGCAAGTTGGAAACGTCTGCATAAGCGCGCGATTTTGGAAGTTTTTCAGCATCAATGTACAAAAACGGTACATCAGGATGCGATTCAGAAAATCGCTTGAATTTTGGTTTAGTAATTCGACAATTTCCGCACCAACCTGCGCCGTATTGCACCATCACTTTGGTGTTTTCTGCGAGATATTGGTCGAGTGTGTCTTCTGTTAGTTCGATGAACATGTGTTCTGCTTTTAATGGTTAGCTTTTGGTTTATTCCTTCTATAATTTTGCCGCCTTGCTCTTGATACATTTACCTTTGATGACGGACATTCTACATAAAAATTTATGAGTTCGTTTTAAAATTATTATTGGTCCAAAAGCTTCAAAAATTAATGTGTTGCCAAATATGAAGCTGTACCTGCTGGTGTTGCTTTCATGGCGTCTTTTCCTTCTTCCCAGTTAGCTGGACAAACTTCGCCGTGGTTTTGAACGTGCGAGAATGCATCAATCAAACGCAAGTATTCGTTTACATTTCTTCCCAACGGCATGTGGTTGATAGACTCGTGGAATACAGTTCCAGTTTCGTCGATTAAATATGTAGCGCGATAAGTAACATTGTCGCCACCATTGTCTTCTTCAGAGAACATATCGTAATCCAAGATATCCAATTCCATAGAAAGAGCACGCGTTGTGTCAGCCAGAATTGGGTATGTTACGCCTTCAATTCCGCCTTGGTCTTTTGAGGTTGACAACCAAGCGAAATGTACTTGAGCCGAGTCGCAAGACGCGCCAATAACGATGGTATTTCTTTTTTCAAATTCACCAAGTGCTTCTTGGAAAGCATGCAATTCTGTTGGACAAACAAATGTGAAATCTTTTGGATACCAGAAAAGACAAACTTTTTTGTTGTTTTTTACAGCTTCTTCTAAAATGTTAATTTTAAGTGTATCGCCCAATGAATCCATAGCGCTCACTGAAATACCCGGAAATTTTTTACCTACAAATGCCATATTACTTATTTTTTATGATTTTTAATTTTGATGGTGCAAATATACTGCACTTATGATTATAGTGAATATGATTTTTATCAATGTAATGATAGTTTTTATGTATTATAACATTTATTAACGAACCTGTTTTTTGATTTGGTATTTAGTCTTCTGTAGGTTGAAATACCAAAGATGAAAGTTGGCTGATATCATAAATTTCATTGGCAATTTCCATGATTTGTGAAGTGCTAATAGCATCAATTTTCGCAAAAAGCTCTTTACTAGTTTCTATTTTGTCATGCACCAAAATGCTTTTTCCAAGACCAATCATCATATTCGCATTGTTTTCTCCAGCCAAGGCTAAATGTCCTTTGAGTTGTTCCTTGGCCATAGAAAGCTGAATTCTTCCCATTGGTGTTTGCTGGATTTTGCGAAATTCTGAGTAAAGCAAATCGACGCTTTTTTCTATCCATTTTTTGTCTGTGCCGAGATAAATACTGTGGTATCCAGAATCAATAAAAGGGGAGTAGTGCGATTCAATGCTGTATGCCAATCCATGTTTTTCTCTAATGGTCAAAGACAAGCGTGAGTTCAAGGCCGGACCTCCCATAAAATTTGTTAGAAACGCCAATCCCAGTCGATTCTTGTGGTGCAAATCATAGGCCATACCACCAACCACGATGTGCGATTGATAATTGGAATAGGATTCCTTGCGATGCGTTGGCACATAGGTGTTAAAGGGTAGTGGAGCCAATTCATGGTTTTGACTGTGAAAATCGCCAAAGTATTTTTTCGCTGTATCAATGACCCGCTTCATGGGGTAGGGTCCAACAACAGATAGCACCATGTTTTGCGGGAAATAATGCCGCGCAATAAATTTCAAAATGTGCGACTTGGTGAAAGAAGATACGCTTTTCTTAGTGCCTAAAATATTATTACCCAAGGAATGACCCGAGAAGATTTGCCCTTCAAATTCATCAAAAATATGTTCTGATGGATTGTCCATATAGGAATTGATCTCATCGATAACGACATCTTTCTCCTTTTCAAGTTCTCTCTCGGGAAATGTAGAGTTGATAATAACATCCGCAAGCAGATCCATACCTCTGTTGAGGTAGCGTTTTGTGAATGAAGCATAGACACACATTTCTTCTTTGCCGGTAAAAGCGTTGAGTTCGCCACCCACAGCGTCTAGGCGACTGAGAATGTGGTAGGCGCGGCGTTTTGTAGTGCCCTTGAAAATACTGTGTTCGATAAAATGCGCCAAACCAATTTCATTATTCATTTCAAAGCGCGAACCACCAAGCACTGTGATGCCCATGTGAGCTACCTCGCTTTTGTTTGGCAAATGCACGATTCTTAAGCCGTTGTCTAGTGTATAGAATTGAGGTTGTTGCTCTTTCATGCTTAAGGATTCTTTCTAAATACGCGCCATTGATCAGAGTCGCTGATTTTTTCAAAACAGATGCGGTCGTGCAAACGATTGGGCCGACCTTGCCAGAATTCATAAAACGTGGGTTGCACCACAAAGCCGCCCCAAAACTCAGGTCTTGGAATGGTGCCGTGAAATTCTTTTTCTATCAATTCCGCTTTTAAAACCAGAGCTTCTCTGTGCTCTATGGTTGCACTTTGATTGGAAGCCCATGCGCCAATTTGACTTTCTCGCGGACGGGACTCAAAATATTTGTCGCTCAACGGGTGTGGTGCTTTTACCGCTTTGCCGCAAATGCGCACCTGCCGCTCTAAATTATGCCAAAAGAAATGAAGCGCCACATTCGGATTACCCTCTATTTCTTGTGCTTTTTGACTGTTGTAATTGGTGTAAAAAACCAAACCTTTCTCGAAAAAATCTTTGAGATAAACAATCCTTGAACTTGGCATTACAGTGCTTTTATCAACCGTGGCAATGCTCATGGCATTGGGTTCGGCCACACCAGATTGCACAGCTTCATCAAACCAAACGCAAAAAAAATCAAAAGGGTCGATTCCCTCAGGAACTGCTTCTAAAGCACCACTGATAAAATTTCGGTGGTCGTTTCTTAATGATTCTAATAAGTCGCTCATGTACTGTATGTTTTTCTTCCTGATTCAGATTGCCTCAATTGTGAAGTGAAGGCCGATAGAAATGTTTTAGTTTTGATCTTCGTCTTCCTCAAAAGGATCTTCGTTATCTTCGTCTTCTTCCTCATCTTCTTCGTCGTCTTCTTTCTCTTCTTTTTGATATTCGTCAACGATTTCCGGACCATCTTCGTCATCGTCAAAAGTGTCTTCGTCTTCATCTAAAGATGGGGCAGAATATACGCCTACTTTGCTCACCGCTTCAATGATTTCGCCAATAGGCTGTGGCATTTCGGGTTCGCTGTCGTCGTAGGCATAGATTTCAACGATAGGAGAAATGGCAGCGGCCAAAACTTCAAAAGCCGAAATGCTGTCTTTGAAGCTTTCGTTTGTGCGTTTCACGGCTTCAGTGATGTCTGGTGCATTCACCAAAACATTGCTCGCCATACGCTTCTCCTTTTCGGTGTCGGCATCATAACTCACAAAAGAAACTTTGACCTTGTACCAAGTGTCGCAATCGCCAAAATGAATTACGTCTGCCAATTCAGTCTTGGCAATATTCGTGACCAATACTTCTCCTTTGATCGACATAGCGACTTCTTCAATGGCGCGCGCTTCAGCTTCTGTGAAACTGTTGGCGTCAAAAAGAAAGGCTTCGGTTACGCGCTTCAATGCGCCGTCTTCCATCTGTTTGGTATATTTTATCTTTACTGTAAACCAAGTTCTCATTGTATAATCTTTTGAATAAATTAAGGCTGCAAATGTAAGGAATAAAGGCAGAGATTGGGCATCAATTTTTGGGGGAATAGTCGCAAAAAAAAATCCCACCGAAGCGGGATTTAAGATTTTCATCTACGGCATATAGCCTTATTGTGATAAGAAAAAAGATTGGAAATTTTTTTTCTAGGTCAAATGTAAAAGTTTTTTTTAATTTAGACCTTGGTTTTTAAAATTATTGACATTAATTTTTTTTGCATGGAAAAATCTCGTAAAATCTTAGGACTTGATTTAGGCACAAACTCCATAGGATGGGCAATTGTGGATGAAGTTGGAGATGAATTCTCTCTTAACGATCAAGGTGTGCGCATATTTTCAGAAGGTGTGAAATATGACAACGGTAAAGAGGCATCACGAGCTTCCGAGAGGACGGCATATCGAAGTGCTCGTAAAATTAAATTTAGAAGAAAGCTACGGAAATATAGAACCTTATTGGTTTTGAGTCAAAATGATATGTGCCCTCTTTCAGTGAAAGAATTAGAGGCCTACAAAAAGTCTGGGTTCAAGCATTATCCTTTAAATACTGAATTTATTTTGTGGTTAAGAACAGATGATGAGAATAACATCAATCCTTATGCTTTCCGAGACAAGGCAAGCCGGGAGAAAACCAATAGACACGAAATTGGTCGTGCTTTATATCATTTGGCACAACGGAGAGGTTTTTTAAGCGGTAGATTGGATCAATCTGATGAAGGTGTTTTGGAAGAAAACAGCCCTATTGTGCTGAGTGCAATTGAAGATTTGGAAAGCATTCAAGAAATTAAAGAAACCCTGAACAATTATTTCGAAGAGAAAGGAATTTTTGATGAAAGTCAAAAAACAGGTTATATAAAAGACCAAGACGAGGGAGATAAGGTTCTTGTAAAATTATATAAAAGCCTCTATGCCATACTTTCTAAAAGTCAAGAAGGGTTTGAAAAAACTAAGCAAGATTTAATAGAAAAATTAAGCCAAAAGGAAAACCTTGGAAAAGTTAAAGGGGGCATCCATGATTTGACTGCCGAAATGAAAGAAAAGGGATTCTCAACGTTGGGGCAGTTGTTTAATGATCGATATAATAAGAGTAAAATCAGAAGTAGCTACACATCGAGAGAAGAACATTATTTGGCTGAGTTTGAGATTATTTGTAAAGTACAAGGACTTGGAGCAATAAAGGACTCGGAAAAACTACCTGAAAAGAGATTTGAAGGGTTGTCAAAGGAATTGTACAGAGCAATTTTTTATCAGAGACCATTAAAATCACAGAAAGGTTTAATTGGTAAATGTTCACTTGAACCAACGCGAACTCGATGTGCAATTTCGCACCCTGATTTCGAGGAATTCCGAATGTGGAATTATCTGAATACTATTAAAATGGCATTGAAAGGAGAGAAATTACAATTCTTATCCCATGAACAAAAAGAAAGTTTGCTTCCAAAGTTTCTCAGGAAAAAAGACAACTTTAGTTTTGAAGATTTGGCAAAAGAATTGCTGCCTTCAAAATCAACTTTTGGGTTTTATAATTCATCTAAAAAGGAAACTTTTGATTACTGGTTCAATTACAACAGCTATGATTCCGTAGCGGGTTGTCCATTTTCAGCAGCTTTAAAGGGCGTATTTGGAAACAATTGGAAAACTGATGTTTTCACCTACGACACACTCAATGCCCAAGGTGATACAGTTTCAAGAACTGTCGATTACCATGATTTATGGCATCTTCTTACAAGTCCTACTACTAAATCGGATGTTTATTTGGTCGGTTTTGCTCAATCAAAATTAGGGTTGGATCCAAAACAAGCCAAAGCATTTAGCAAAATTCGATTTAAAAAGGACTTTGCAAGTTTAAGTCTAAACGCAATTAGAAAAATTTTACCATACACGCGAAACGGGCTTTTGTATTCTCATGCAGTGTTTATGGCGAATCTTGAAAAAATTGTGGATAGTGATTTATGGAATAATGAAGAAAGCAGGTTAGAGATTCAACAAGGCATCGGAAAACTTATTGAGAATCATACACTTGAAAATGCAAAGTTGGAATTGATTAATGGAAAAGTTAAAAACTTGCTCGATTCAGGGGGTTCGTATTCTACTGAGGTTGAGCCTTTTTATATGGCGGAACTTCAAGACGAATTAAAGGGTCTGATAAAGAGGTTTAAGCTACAAAATGACAACGGTGAATTGGAAGGGCAATTGTTTGCGATTTTGAAAAAGCAACTCAAAAATTTAGAGTTTTTAAAAATCAAACGAATTGATGATAAGGTCAAGGAGTTTTTACTTGGCGATAATATTGACGGACAAGTGTTCTGCTCAGATGTGAATCGTTTTTCTAAAATTTATCATCCGTCAGATATCGAGAAATTCAAATTGAAAGAAGTGGTTGATGAAAATAAAAACTTTATCCGTCATGAACTTGGTAGTCCGCTATCTACCTCCATCAAGAATCCAATGGCGATGCGTGCGCTTCATCAATTGAGAAAAGTTCTCAATACGCTAATTGTAGAGAAAAAAATTGATAGGAATACGCAGTTACACATTGAAATGGCAAGGGAGTTGAATGATGCCAATAAAAGAAAAGGCATTCAAGATTATCAGAATGAAATTGAGAGTGACAGAAAAAAATATATTGTTGATATCAAAAAACTTTATCTCGATGAAACCAAAAAAGCGGTAGAACCAACAGAGAATGATATTTTGCGTTATCAATTGTGGCTTGAGCAAAATAAACAAGAGATTTACGAACCATCTATTAATGGTGGAAAAGCCAAATCTATTGCTATATCACAAATAATTGGTTCTAATCCTGATTATGATATTGAACATACGATTCCTAGAAGTCGTTCACAAGATAATTCGCAAGCAAATAAAACCTTGTGTAGTAAACATTTCAATAGAGAAATCAAGAAAAACTCAATGCCTTCTGAATTGAATAATTATGAGTTGATTCTCCCTTTTGTGGCGCATTGGAAACATGAGGCAGAATCGTTTCAAAAAGAAATTGACCAATTATCCAGAAGAATAAAAGGAGCAACAACTAAAGAAGCGAAAGACAAAAGCATTAGGAAAAGACACTTTTTGAGTTTTAAGAAAAAGTACTTAGAAGAAAAACATGGCAACTTTATTCTTAAAGAACCAAAAGTCGGATTCAAGAATAGCCAAATTCCTGACACAGGAATTATCACGAAATACGCGCAAGCCTATTTGAAATCTTATTTTAACAGAGTTGTTTCTGTGAAAGGCGGAATGGTCGCCGAATTCCGCAAACAGTGGGGCATTCAAAAATCATATATGGATGAACACAATCAAAAGCACTACGAAAAAAAAGACAGGAGTAAGCATACGCATCACACAATTGATGCAATCACCATTGCTTGCATGACGAAAGATAAATATGATGTGTTAGCACGCGCTTGGACATTGGAAGACGAAGCAAACAAGAAAGAAGCAAAAGCAATTATCGAAAAGGCAAAACCATGGAAAACCTTTGCTGAAGATTTAGCTAAAATTGAAAAGGAAATTTTAGTTTCTCATTACACGCCTGATAATTTGAAAGTACAGTCTAAAAAAATAATGAGGGTCCGCGGAAAAAAACAATTTGTTGCGGAGATGGAACCAGATGCAAGCGGTGATTTGAAACCTAAAACAGATGACAAGGGTAAGATTATTTTTAAATTAAATGAAAAAGGAGAGAAAATCCATCGTTTGCATCAAGGCGATACTGTTAGGGGATCTTTGCATCAAGACACAATTTATGGTAGAGTAATTGACCCGGAAACCCATGAAATTCGTTCAGTAATTAGAAAATCTTTAGAGAGTTTAAAAGAAAGCGATATTGAAAAAATCGTTGACCCTGAAGTACGAGAGATTGTAAAAAAAGCAATTGAAGACAAAGTGATTGTGCTTACTTCAAGTGCTCAGCAAGTCAATAAAATTGATAAAGAAGTTGGCGTTTGGATGAATAAGCAAAAAGGAATAGCCATTAACAAAGTCCGTATCTATGCCGATAGTGTTAAAAACCCATTGGAAATAAAGGAACACGCACCACTATCTAAATCAAGACACAAGCATAAACAACATGTTTTGGGGCAGAATGATGAGAATTATTGCTTGGCGATTTATGAAGGCTTTGACAAGAAAGGGAAGGTTGAACGAACTGCTTTAATTGTAAATAATTTTACAGCTGGAAAATATTATAAGGCAGGTAATAAATCTAAAGAGGAATATCCGCTTGTCCCTTCAAATGACTCAAACGGTTATGACTTGAAATATGTTCTCAAAAGAGGAATGATGACACTAATGTACGATAAGTCACCCGATGAAATTTTTGAACTGGATAGCACAAATTTGCTTGGCCGACTCTATGAAATAACTCAGTTCGATGTAGAATCTTCTTGTATTAAATTATTGCATCACACAGAAGCTCGAGAGAAAAAGGAACTAACGGCTTTTATGGGTTTGAAAAAAGGTATGAAAGGTGGTAAGAATATCGACAATTACAAGGAATTTCCATGGATAAAAGTTAGTCCCAATTCATTTGACTGTTTGGTAGAGGATTACGAATTTAAAATTTCTGTAGCTGGAAAGATTAATTTTTTAGTTTAAAAATTATATGAGTGCGGTAACAATATTGAAACTAGGATTGAGGTGATATTTTTTACAGCCTTATCATCGTAGAATAGGTTAAAAAAGTGTTCTTTGATATAGTAAATCCCATTTTTTATCAATCCTCAACCTTGCTCGGTGAGATGTTTCGCGTTCTGTTAATTTACACACATTTCTCATTAAACATTTTGCATTATACATTTTGTATAACACATTTTGTATAATCAATTTTTTGTTTGTACTTTTGTTTCATGAATAAAGAGTACAATCCCTTTGTGTCTATTGGGTATAAAGACCCCAAGCACTTCTGTGATCGAGAAGATGAGACAGAGCAGCTGGATGCTTTGATGAAAACAGGCGTGCATGTCACCTTATTTGCCATTCGCAGGTTGGGCAAAACAGGATTGATACACCATGTTTTTTATCCTTACCGAAAAAGCAAAAACGTGCATTGTATTTATTTGGATATTTTGGCTACCAATACATTGACGGACTTGGTGAACCAGATGGCGACGGCGATTTATAATCAATTTCCGAGCAACAACACACTAGGAAAAAAAATTATGAGTTTGATTCAAAGTTTTAGACCGGTAATCAATTTTGATGAATTGTCTGGAAGTCCATCGCTCACTTTGACCTTGGACACCCAGGCACAAAAGGAGCAAACCATTGGCAACCTGCTCAGCTTTTTGGATCGGCAAGGTGAGCGTGTGATTTTTGCCATTGATGAATTTCAGCAGATTCTTGAATATCCTGAAAAAAATACGGAAGCTATTTTAAGAACGAATATGCAGCAGTTGCAAAACACATCCTTCATTTTTAGCGGCAGCAACCAACGCATGATGTACGAAATTTTCAATTCCGCCAAACGTCCGTTTTTTGCTAGTTGCACGAACATGCAACTCGATTTTATATCTAAAGAAGCGTACAGTGAGTTTATTTTCAGAAAATTCAAAGAAAATAAGAGAAGCATCACTTTAGAAAGTGTCGATTTTATATGTGAATGGACCAAAAGGCATACATTTTTCACACAACATTTGAGTGCCGTACTGTTTGCCCAACAAGTGGAACATGTCGCCCTTGAGGATGCACGGGCGGCGGCGCTTAGGGTTTTGAAAATGAATGAACCGAATTTCTATCAATACAAAAATTTACTAACTTCGGCGCAATGGAATTTACTTTGTGCGCTCGCGAAAGCCGAAAAAGTCTTTCACCCGCATGCAAAAATGTTTATCACCCAATACAGACTCGGAACGCCGGCATTGGTTAAAAGAGGATTAGATGCGTTATTGAACAAAGAGTTGATCTTTTTCAATTCCAGTGTCGAAAGACCGTATTATGAGGTGTATGATAAATTTCTGATGCGTTGGATTCAAAACACGCAAAAGTAAACTTGGGCGATACGCTGTGTTCTTTGACGTATGGGAATCGAAACGCTTAGATACCAAACCACAACGGAAAATCACCTTGATTTTCGTTGAACGGATTTTCCGTTGTGGTTTGATTAAAGATTGGAAAGAACGATATTTTCTGCTCTTCTTTTATCCGCGTTTTGCTTGTTGTGGTTTGATTAAAGATTGGAAAGAACGATATTAAAAGTAATACCTTTACCGAATGAAGGTGGGTTGTGGTTTGATTAAAGATTGGAAAGAACGATATTAACTAAGTACGTCAAAGGAAAGACTAGGTTGTTGTGGTTTGATTAAAGATTGGAAAGAACGATATTTGAAAATGAAATTTTACAAGCGTCTTTGGAGTTGTGGTTTGATTAAAGATTGGAAAGAACGATATTTGCATTTTAACTGCGGTGTCCATTGCACCGGTTGTGGTTTGATTAAAGATTGGAAAGAACGATATTAAACCAGACACGTCATAGTCGAAGTTAGCAGTTGTGGTTTGATTAAAGATTGGAAAGAACGATATTCGGCAAATGTTCACTGTAATCGGGTTGCGAGTTGTGGTTTGATTAAAGATTGGAAAGAACGATATTATAGAAACCATTTACAGAACGTTACTGATAGTTGTGGTTTGATTAAAGATTGGAAAGAACGATATTAGTTAAGCGATGAATAACAACAAAGTCGTCGTTGTGGTTTGATTAAAGATTGGAAAGAACGATATTCGCCTTCATGCGTGTTTCGAGCGTTGCTGTGTTGTGGTTTGATTAAAGATTGGAAAGAACGATATTCGTTATTATCCTCACTTAAAGCAAGTTTAGTTGTGGTTTGATTAAAGATTGGAAAGAACGATATTACACAACCACCAACACGGTGTTATTAACGGTTGTGGTTTGATTAAAGATTGGAAAGAACGATATTTTTGGTTTGCAAATAAGCATATCAGGGAACGTTGTGGTTTGATTAAAGATTGGAAAGAACGATATTCGACATAACAAGCGCAGCTGACGTGTTAACGTTGTGGTTTGATTAAAGATTGGAAAGAACGATATTAATCGAGGAGTTATTCAATAAAGTAAGAGAGTTGTGGTTTGATTAAAGATTGGAAAGAACGATATTCCTATTGATGCGTTTATTCCTATATGCCCGTTGTGGTTTGATTAAAGATTGGAAAGAACGATATTCTCAACATTTTTTTTAAGATTACCTAAAGGGTTGTGGTTTGATTAAAGATTGGAAAGAACGATATTATTATTTGACAGAAACATTGCAGGATGGAAGTTGTGGTTTGATTAAAGATTGGAAAGAACGATATTAAAGATGCCTTCCACGTGGCTATTTTATTCGTTGTGGTTTGATTAAAGATTGGAAAGAACGATATTTTATTTCAAGTTGTAATGAATCAAAAAGAAGTTGTGGTTTGATTAAAGATTGGAAAGAACGATATTTATTCGCGTATGTAGGTAGTCCTGCTGCGCGTTGTGGTTTGATTAAAGATTGGAAAGAACGATATTAATCGAGGAGTTATTCAATAAAGTAAGAGAGTTGTGGTTTGATTAAAGATTGGAAAGAACGATATTCTCTATTACCTCATCCTTTACCTGGTTCTCGTTGTGGTTTGATTAAAGATTGGAAAGAACGATATTATAGCCAAACACGGTAATCCTTTGTCTATAGTTGTGGTTTGATTAAAGATTGGAAAGAACGATATTTAAGCACTTGTAGGTAACGGTTTGCGTATAGTTGTGGTTTGATTAAAGATTGGAAAGAACGATATTTAAAGAATCCTTTAAGATACTTGACAGCAGTTGTGGTTTGATTAAAGATTGGAAAGAACGATATTCGTCTAACAAATCGGATACACTATCTCTTAGTTGTGGTTTGATTAAAGATTGGAAAGAACGATATTACAACTTTCTGCCAAAGTGGCGATGTGATTGTTGTGGTTTGATTAAAGATTGGAAAGAACGATATTGATTAAGAAGTTTTGCGCCTTGTACAGAAAGTTGTGGTTTGATTAAAGATTGGAAAGAACGATATTCGTCAACACTAATAATTTAAAGAACTTGAGGTTGTGGTTTGATTAAAGATTGGAAAGAACGATATTTATGGCTTGAAACAGAGGATATACGCAATGGTTGTGGTTTGATTAAAGATTGGAAAGAACGATATTGTTTATGTAAGTGAATATAATGCACCCATAGTTGTGGTTTGATTAAAGATTGGAAAGAACGATATTTAAGAACTTCTGGTGCATTGTAAACAGAGGGTTGTGGTTTGATTAAAGATTGGAAAGAACGATATTCGTGTTATAGCCAGTACGGTTTAATAGCACGTTGTGGTTTGATTAAAGATTGGAAAGAACGATATTAGTGCCTGAAAAATGGGCAGACAAATTGAGGTTGTGGTTTGATTAAAGATTGGAAAGAACGATATTTTTTATTGAATTTCTTTTCTCCTTTGGAAAGTTGTGGTTTGATTAAAGATTGGAAAGAACGATATTAATGATACTATTAACGAAAGTAAGAACAAAGTTGTGGTTTGATTAAAGATTGGAAAGAACGATATTCGCCAATTGATGACGTGTGTGTTAGTGAAAGTTGTGGTTTGATTAAAGATTGGAAAGAACGATATTTAATAACGATGGTATTATTAAAGAGTTCAAGTTGTGGTTTGATTAAAGATTGGAAAGAACGATATTTGTCTTTGTTGTCAAAAAGTCGGGTTGTCCGTTGTGGTTTGATTAAAGATTGGAAAGAACGATATTACCAATACATAATTACAGGTTGATAGCATGGTTGTGGTTTGATTAAAGATTGGAAAGAACGATATTGTGGGTTAAGTTCATCATACGACCTACAATGTTGTGGTTTGATTAAAGATTGGAAAGAACGATATTACCGATGAAATCAGACGCTGAGGGGGGCAAGTTGTGGTTTGATTAAAGATTGGAAAGAACGATATTGAAAACAAATGTACTACTTTATTTTATCAAGTTGTGGTTTGATTAAAGATTGGAAAGAACGATATTAGCGCAAAAGATAATCATACATGGAGCGTCGTTGTGGTTTGATTAAAGATTGGAAAGAACGATATTAGTTGGTGTCTTTAGCCTTCTGATAGCGTGAGATTGAGTGAAAATATCGATTATAAAAAATGCTCCTTGCAAGTCGTGATAACCCTTGTTTGGAGCATTTTTTTTATTCTAACAGTTCATAAATCATTCAGAAAAGTTCGAGTTGTTTTGGTTGTGGCGGCCCTGTCAAAGCGGATCTTCCCCAAAAATTAGCCATGTTTCCATACTGTTTGTCGGTTATTCTTAGCATGGTCACTTTTCCGAGCGGAGGCAGCAAGGTATTTACTCGTTTTTCGTGCACATCTGCACTTTCGCTGCTAGCGCAATGGCGGGTGTACACAGAAAATTGCATCATTGTAAACCCATCTTTCATCAAGTTTTTACGAAACTGTTGGGCATTGCGTCTGTCCTTTTTAGTTTCTGTAGGCAAATCAAAAAACACAAATAACCACATAATTCTGTAGGCGTTTAGTTCCATAATTTTGGATAATTAATTTTCTTCTTGTCACCGTAATAGCATTGTTGGAGCGAACTGGCAGTTTTTTGAAGCGCTACCATCAACGGACTTTTTTCGTCTTTGAAATAAACGGTTCGCGTGAGAATGGTGAGCAGTTCAGCTTTGATGGCTGAGGTCAGTTCTTGCTCTTCAAATTCATTGATTATTTCAATTACTTTTTCATCAACAATAGGTCGAAAAGGCTCCATAATGTCATCTGCAAGAGCAAAAGCATTGTATTTGCTCTTGTGGTGAATTCCCAATGTGTTTAGTAATCCACTAGCTGAAAGTGAGCGCGCTACGGCAGCTCTCAAAATGGCATAGCCATAGTTCAAGAAATTGTTAGGATAATCGCCAAATCGGTCTCGTTTAAAGTTGAACTCAAAAAACATTTTCCAGTAATATGCTGCCGCAGCTCCTTCCATATTGCTGGTGTCGCCGCTCAAAACTCTTCCAGAAAAAGAAGCGAGTGGATTAACTTCACCTGTCAGTTGGGTCAAGAGTTGTCCTTGATTGTTAATTTTTTCAACAATGGTTTGCTGCCACAATTGTTTTTTCAACGGAACACTTGCTTCGAGTTGTTTCTTAAAAATTTCTTGTTGAATGTGGTGACTATTCAAATTCAAAAACATACCATTGGGCATGTGATTTTTACCACAAATAATGATGGCTGTATTGTTTTCAACCATTAGATTCATAGCGTTGATGCTCAAGTATGTTTCACTATTATCAATTACTAGAAAGCCAATATCTTCTATTGGCACTGTTGCTTCGCGTGATTCTGTTTTTATGTGTAATTGAAGGTCGCGCGAATGAATGGCAGCCTTGTTTTCTATTAAAATCGATCTTTTTAGCATAAGGCAAACAATTTTATTGTTCAGTATGCATTTAGTACGCCATTGAAAGCCAAATGGTTACAAAGCAAGGTATTTGTTTGTTGATCGAAAGATTGAGGTAGAGTCAAGGCCTTAACACCCTTCTGCTACAAGCCCATACACCATTGGAATTTGATTTCCCTGGTGTTTAATTCTAAATTTACCGGGTTCAAATTCTTGGGTGTGTCTAAAACAATTGTAGGGAGAGTAGTCAAATTCTTGAAATTGGGTGATTTTTAACCCTTTTGCTATTAGTGCACCTAGCACTTCACTCATGCTGTGATTCCAATTCACGGTTTCATTCACAAGAGGTGCGTTCTGTTCGGCATAAGTGCCTGAGCTGCTTTCTGTGATTGGGCCATCGTTGAAATAATTGTAGGCAACACGAGTAAAATCGTCATCGAACATCCAAACAACGGGATGAAATTCTACAAAAACGAATTTGCCTTGCGGTTTGAGAAAGTGAGAGATAACGTCCGCCCAGCGATTCATGTCAGGCAACCAACCGATGGTGCCATAACTGGTGAAAACGATATCGAATTTTTCGTTCAGATGATTCGGCAAGTCGTAAACATCACAATTAACGAATCTTGTGTTTACCCCACATTTTTGTGCCAAATCGCGCGCTGCCTCAATTGCTTTGTCTGACAAATCAACGCCTGTTACTTGTGCGCCTATGCGTTCCAAAGCAATAGAATCTTGCCCAAAATGACATTGCAAATGTAAGATCCTTTTGCCTGAAACATCGCCCAATAAGTTTAATTCAATGGAGTTTAGTGGCGATTTTCCTGCAAGAAATCCTGCTACGTCATAGAATTCAGATTTCAAATGAACGGCTGTTTTCTCGTTCCAAGTGTTTCGGTTAATTTCTTGGTAACTCATGACACATGAATTTGACTTGCAGCATGTTTGGCCTTTTCTACAACGGTTTCTATATCTGCGTTTAAATCATCATAATAAAGTGCTACGGCCATGCGTCTGAATTTACGAGAACTCGGTTTTCCAAAAATACGCACGTCAGTTTGTATATTTTGTAGCGCCTTATCAATGCCCATAAATATAGGCTGCGATGCACTTTCGGTGTTGCTCAAAACCACAGCACTTGCGCCAGATTTGAGCAACTCTATTTTTGGAATAGGCAGACCCAAAACGGCTCTCAAATGCAATTCAAATTCGTTCAAGTTTTGCGTTCCTGCCAAAGTAACCATACCTGTGTCGTGTGGTCGGGGTGAAAGCTCTGAGAAATATGCTCCATCTTGAGCAATAAAAAATTCTACACCCCAAATTCCTGAGCCACCTAACGCACGTGTAACTTTTTCGGCCATGTCTTGGGCTTCTTTCAAATGAGCTTCGAGCATGGTCGCGGGTTGCCACGATTCTTGGTAATCACCACGTTCTTGGCGATGACCTATTGGCGAGCAAAATAAGGTTTCGCCACTTTTTTGAGTTACTGTGAGTAGGGTGATTTCATAATCAAAATTCACAAACGATTCCACAATCACCTCCATCAAATCACCACGAGAACCTTCAAGGGCATATTTCCATGCTTTTTCAATGTCTGCTTCGTTTTTTATAACAGATTGACCTTTCCCTGAGCTCGACATCAAGGGTTTTACAACGCAAGGCATGCCCGTAAAAGCGACAGCTTGTTGCATTTCCTCTAAAGATTTTGCGTATTGATATTTCGCCGTTCTTATGCCTAAATCTTTGGCTGCCAAATCGCGTATTGCTTTTCTATTCATGGTGTAATTTGCCGCCCTGGCGCTGGGAACTACCTGAATGCCTTGCTTCTCGTAATCATAAAAACGTTCTGTGCGAATGGCTTCAATTTCTGGCACTAAGATATCAGGTTTGTGCTTGGCAACAATTTCATCCAAAGCGTCTCCATCGAGCATATTGATTATTTCAAAATCATCGGCTACTTGCATGGCTGGAGCGTTGGCATAGCTATCCACTGCAATCACATGCTGACCGTAGCGCTTAGCAGCAATTACAAATTCTTTGCCTAATTCACCAGAACCCAAAAGCATTATCTTCTTCATCAAAATCGGTTTTAAATAGAAATATTTAGCACTGCGAAGATAAGGATTCTTATTCCATTGAATACTTTGCTGGATTAGCGGTAAATTACCGTTAGCATAGGGGTAACGGTTAGCATAGGGGTAACGGTTAGCATTGCATGATTTGCTGGATTAGCGGTAAATAACCGTTAGCATAGGGGTAACGGTTAGCATAGGGGTAACGGTTAGCTTTGCATGCTTTTCTGGATTAGCGGTAAATAACGGTTAGCATAGGGGTAACGGTTAGCTTTGAATGATTTGTTGGATTAGCGGTAAATAACGGTTAGCATAGGGGTAACGGTTAGCATTGCATGCTTTGTTGGATTAGCGGTAAATAACGGTTAGCATAGGGGCAACGGTTAGCAAAGGGGTAACGGTTGTCATAGGGGCAACGGTTAGCATAGGGGTAACGGTTAGCATTAGTGTAACGGTTAGTCCTTGTATGCTTTGTTGGATTAGCGGTAAATAACCGTTAGCATAGGGGTAACGGTTAGTCCTTGCATGCTTTGTCAGATTAGCGGTAAATAACCGTTAGCATAGGGGCAACGGTTAGTCATTGCGCGCTTTGCTGGATTACTGGTAAATGTCGGTTAGCCCTGAAACAGAGGTTGATCTTCAGATGACGGTTAACTTATTAGAAATTTTTACTTCTTTTGTTCTACTAAAATGATTTTGATTATACCATTAAGAGGTGACCTGATATATGGACGCAAATAAACGCCCGAAACTTCTGAATAGAATTAAAAACTATTGATAAAACTATACCTTATGAACAACTTTATTACAAATCACGCCAATGGCAAGAACGCACTTTTTCTACTCGGAATGGTTGTTCTGATCAATGTGCTCTTGGTTTTGTCTATGGGTGGCAATCCAGATTTAAAACCGCTCGATTTGCAATTGACATACAGTCCTGAAAAGGCCTATGAATTGTTGAGTGCTTACAACGAATCTGAGCGTTTCAGATATATTTTGGTGGAAACAACTTTGGATTTGGTTTATCCCATCGTCTATACTTTGCTCTTCAGTTTTGTATTATTCATGCTACATAGAAACTTGCAAATTGCAAAGTTTCCATTTTTAATTACCATTTTGGATTTTATTGAAAACGGAGGCATCGTTACTCTTTTGGTAAACTATCCCAATGAATTGCATGGCGTAGCGAGATTCACATCTGTTTTTACTACGCTTAAATGGACCACTTTGGGATTAACCTTAGTATTGATTTTATGGGGAGTGGTAAAGAAGCTTAGGGAGCCTAGGCATTAGCTGGCCTTTGCATTTTAACCATTTTGATAAAAGAAATTATTTTTACTAGAAAACCAACAATTCCTTACGCCATCACTTCTTCGGCGCCTTATAGATAGGAACTGTTGAACAGGGCTCACCATACATCAACGATTTCACCACGGGACGTAATTTAAAAGTAAGCGCAGTAAAAATCTTCTCGATATTTGAGATTTTCGCGCAGCCTTTAATCACCACGCGATTGTCTTGGTAGTTAGATATATCCATTGCGGCAATTGCTTCATAGACTACCGTTTCAATAGCTTCTTTTTGATTGCCAAAAACCACATTTTTCGCAATTCCAGACAAGGATGACGCGAGCAACATAAAGGCCCAAGGAGGCACGATGGCATCTTCAGAGCAATATACATGAACGATTTTGTCTTGGTAAACCTGCCAATCGTTTGCTGTAATAAATTCTCGAAAATCTTTTTCTTTAAGCACCATGCCTTGCCAAAGCTGGTCTTTGATGTCAAGTCCTGTGAGTGTTTCCGGAGCGGGCACAAGGTCCTCCAAATCAAGGGTAATGAGTCCGCTATTTTTAACTTTATTGACAATTTCCATAATGCCAAAAGTACAAAAGAAAGTTCCATTTTGTTTTATGGTTGTGATTTATTAATCGGGTATTATGCAATTTGGGCATTCAATCGTGGGTTTATTCATAGTCTGACAGATGGACTATTAGTTTTTCACTCAAAATCTGGGTGGTGATTTCTGTAATAGATGGCGTAATAGACAAAATAGGCGCAACAATTTTTAATAGATATTTTATTTTTTTCGCACTTTTTCTTTGTACCTTAGGAATACTATCTATATTTGCCCGAATTTAAAAAAAAAATTATGAAAATATTTAATTTGTTTATGGTTGGTGCTTTGGCATTAACAATTGTAGCTTGTAAAAGTGGAAAAGACAACTTGGTAGGTACTTGGGGCGTTGAAAGCGTTGACATGTCTGAAATGTTGGCTGGTCTTAATGAAGAAGAAAAAGCGATGTACGAATCATTTTTACCAATGATGGAAGAAGCGTTCAAGTCTATGGAAATGACTTTTACTAAAGATGGTAAAATGACTACCAAAGCGGCTATGATGGGTCAAGAAAGCAACGACGAGGGAACTTGGAAGTTGAGTGATGACGGAAAAAAGTTGACAACGACTACCAATGGTAAAACTGAGGACATCACAATTGAGAAATTGACTGCTTCTGAAATGGTTTTAATCATGGAAGCTGATGGCATGAAAATTAAGATGAACATGAAGAAGAAATAATCTTCTCACTATATTTTAAAAAACCTGTTTTGGCATTGCCAAGGCAGGTTTTTTTATTTACATTTGTTTAATCAATAGTTATTATGAGAACAATAAATATTTTTTTAGTCTTGATGCTGATTGCTGTATCAACAGCCTCCTTTTCGACAACAAAGAAACCTAGTAAGTTACTCGTAGGTACATGGAATGTTGAAAGCGTTGACTTGTCAGAAATGATGTCGGCACTTCCTGAAGATCAAAGAGAAATGTATCAGGTGATGAAACCAATGATGGAAGATTTGTTTAAATCTATGGTGATGACTTTTAAGAAAGATGGCACTATGAACACAAAAATAACTTTCATGGATGAAGAGAGCTCTGATGATGGCACATGGGCTTTAAGTACAGATGGAAAAACAATAACTTCAACCGCCAACGGCAACTCTAATGAAATTAAAATCATAGAAATGTCTAAACTTACAATGAAAATATCTTTGGAAGCAGAAGGCATGAAAATAGGCCTAGATTTAAAAAAGAAATAATTTATCTTTTACAAGTCATTAGGCTTTGCATTTTGGTGGGACTTTTTTTGTTTAAGTTTTATCTAATTTCGCTTATGATATTCTCCAAAGAAGACGATTATTTTATGAAAATGGCACTCAACGAAGCGCAAAATGCCTTTGATGCTGATGAGGTTCCTGTTGGTGCGGTTTTGGTTTTTAATGGCCAAGTAATTGCCCGAGCCCACAATTATGTTGAATTGCTCAACGATACCACAGCTCATGCCGAAATGCAACTCATCACAGTTGGCGCTGATTATATTGGCGGCAAATACCTCAACGATTGCACCCTTTATGTAACTCTAGAGCCTTGTGTGATGTGCGCAGGCGCCTTGTATTGGTCTCAGGTTTCTCGGGTGGTTTATGGCGCTTCAGACCCGAAACGTGGTGCTCTGCGCTTCGGAATGGAGCTTTTCCACCCCAAAACACAAGTCATTGGGGGAATGTTAGAAACAGAATGCGCTGAAATTATCAAACGTTTTTTTGAGAAAAAGCGCCTTTAAGCAATCTTTGAAAAAATTGAGACCACGAAAACAGCGTTTTTCTTTTTTTGACTTTCGCTTTTTGTTTTGGTGAACAAGCCCAATTTGACATCTCTAAGCTTTTAGATTATGAAAATGATAAAGTAAAACCGCTTCATAGCTCACTGTCAAAGTCTGATTACAATTTTGATTTGAACGATTCTAATATTCATAAATATGAATTACTCGATATTTCAAAAGACAATAGGCTGTCCTTTGCACTGTAGTTTTTGTTTGCTTCACGGACAAAAAGTTTCTAAAAGAATAAATCAATTGCCCAAATTGAAAGAGTGCTTAATAAAATATTTGAAGTTTGGGACAGTTCATTTATTGAGTCGTTTATTTACAACACCTTTTGACAAAGTTCGGACAAAAGAATTATTAAAACTTTTCGGTAAGTACAAAATGAAAGGGTTTAATGAAACAAATATTTCGGCTGCTTATGGTGATGAACGATCAGATCTACTTGTGAAATCAAATTATGCACAGGTCTTAATCGGATTTGAAACATCAAAAGCCAACAGATTTAAAGGGATTGATAGAAATACGGGTAATTTGAGACTTTGGAGATAATTAAATTGTGTTTGTTTGATTCCGTTCAAAAAGCTAAACCCTGTTAATGATATTTCAGGCGCTATATTTTATAATGAATGCGTGGCCTAAACCACTCTGAATTAGAATAGCCAAAGCAGGCACAAAAGCCAAGTTTATAACATTTACGACATAAAGCAAATTACGCATATCATTTAATTAGATGCGAATAAAGTGTGAATTCTCCAAGATTCTGTCACCTATATGGGTGGTTCTTATGATTGTCTTAAAGCCTCTGCAATCTCCTCAAATTCAAAGACAAAGCCCGTCGCTTTTAGCTTCTCTGCGTTTGTATTGACACCGTTGAGCAACATTTCGCTCATTTCGCCGAGCATGAGTTTCATCACAAAGGCGGGCACGCCAAAGGGTAGCATCCAGCGCTTTACAGATTTGGCTAAGACTTTGGAAAAGGTTTTGTTCGAAACAGTTTTACCACAAATGTTGTAGGCACCATCCAATTTGTTTTCGGTGATGTGCACAATGGCGCGCGTCAAATCTTGTATGTGAACCCAAGTGAATGGTTGTTTGCCCGAACCCAAAGGCGAACCCAATCCCCATTGGAAAAGCGGTTTCAATTTTGCCAATGCACCACCATTTTCACTCAAAACAGCACTGATGCGTAATAATGTGACCGGGCAAAGTGCTTCAAAGTGCAACGCGGCATGTTCCCATTGTTGCACCAAACGACTTAAATAATCTGTGCCATAAGCATCATCTTCGCTTACCTGATTAGGGGTGTTTACGGTATAACAATTGATTCCCGAAGCCGAGATATAGTGTTGGATTTTACCCGATTTATGAGCAGTTTTGAATAATAAATTGGCTGGTTTTACGCGCGAATCATGGAGTTCTTGCTTGCGTTTGTCGGTCCAACTTTTGTCCGCAATGCCAGTGCCACAAAGATTCACAATCACATCAACACCCTCCAAAGCATTGTCGCTAATTGCATCCTGGTCTGGATTCCACCAACGGTATTTTGGGTTTGTACAACGCGCTTTATTGCGGGTAAGGATAAACACATTGTGACCTGATTTTTCAAAGGCAGCAGTTAAAGTTGTGCCGATGAGACCTGTGCCGCCAGCGATTAGAATGGAGTTTTTCATTAAGTCAATTTGAAAGTTGAATGTGATACAATTATACGTCTTTCTAACAAAACCTTTTGTTTTTTGTTTTAAGTGACATAGTGCGGAGGAGTGTAAAACTTAAAATCACTCAACTACAACTCTGCCAAAATATACCTTTCCAGAGAATGTATCGACGATTTCAATGAAATAAATACCTGATGGAAGCGCTACATGATAAGAGAAGCCATCGGATTCCATGTCAATCCATGTGTCAAAATGCGTTTTCCCTGAAATGTCCATGATTTTTATCCCCACATTTCCGATTAATTCTGTTGATGAGGAAATAGAAAAACTGCCATTGTTCGGGTTTGGAAATACGACAAGCGTCGACCAAACCTCAAAATCGGATGCTCCAAGAACCAAACAATCATTGGTCCCAATATTTGGAGCAAAAAAAGTAGCTAACGCCGTACTTCTCGTCCAGTAATTATCCAATTGATGTCCGCCAGTTGATGGGTTTGCTATTTGCCCTAGACAATCCGAGTTGTTGTTGGTCGTTTGATATAAAATTTGCGGTTTATTCTCAGCTGCAATGCTAAGGGTATCAACCATATTGTTGATTGCGGCACTTCCATAAACCGTTCTTCTATCCTGAATGTTCACGCAATTTACAGCTATAGCGCAAGCATTAAAACCATTGAGAAGTTTATTGTGTCCTATCGGCACAATCAAGTCGTTGGGTTGATGGAACATGTAAAGTACCGGTGTATAAACACTGTTTTTAGAGGAAAACAAATCTTCATACATGCCTCCGTAGAACGCACCAATACCTTTCACAAAATAGGGTAAGTTTGTTGGGTTCATTGTGCCTGAACTCGAACCTAAATCTGGCCTGGTCAAATTCATTTGTGTGATAGGAATATCAAAAACACTTCCTTGAATACAAGGCTGATAGTAATTCTGATGTGGAGCATTTACTGAAGCAATAGTTCCACAATCCAATGGTTTTTCGGATTCGTCATCCATAAAACCAACACCCATAGCAATAAATGCTCCAGCACTTTCGCCAATAACATAAACGTTTGCAGCATCTATGCTATACAATTCTTGATTCAAAATCATGAATCGAATAGCTCCTCGCGTATCTTGAATGCCGCGATAAAGTGCCCTAGTCCATTCAGCGGAATCTGCCGCGTTCATGCAATTCCAATTCGGTATATTGCAGTTTTTGGGAACATTCGACTGAAAAAATCCTAAGCGGTAATTGATGGCCACGGCAACATAGCCCCGTTTTGCAAAATCCTGTCGCAATGCTGGAATGTAGCTTTCGTTTTTGTTTCCTGCCAACCATGCACCGCCATGTACGATGATTACTAAGGGTCTTCCGCAATCAGCCACCACGTCATCTGTGGGATAGGAAATGTCCATCTGCAGGGAAACGGATTGCCCTGCGAAATTTATCGCAGAACCATAGGTCACATTTTGAGTGGTTGATATGGTATATGAAGTGTCAATGAAGTTTTGCGCTATTGTGATATGACAAAAAATCATCAAACTAAGAATTGAAAGTAAATTTTTCATTTTATACATGTGTATTATTGAAAAGGGGCTTAACGTAATTCTTGAAAAGGACAGGTTAAAGTTAGTCTAATTAAATGATTTTCACAAAATTATTTCACACCTCACGCCCCATCAAATAATCCGCAAGAACAATCAACTCTCGTTTGTCGGCGGTATCTACAGAAATGGATTTTAAATGTTCCATAGCTTGCTCATAATACCCACGCATTTCTGCTTCGGCACTTTGCCGCACTTGCAAGTCGTCATATAGGTCGCGAATGATTTGTACTTTTTCTGGGTGCCTATCATTGTTCATTTGCGCTTCGAAAACAGCTTGTTGCGTTTCGTTGGCTTGACGCCGTGCGGTCAGGTAAAGCCATGTTTTTTTGTTGGAGATAATATCGCCGCCCACTTGTTTACCGAATTTGTCCGCATCGGCATACACATCCAAAATATCGTCTTGTATTTGGAAGGCTAAGCCAATGTTGACCCCAAAATCGTATATGTTTTTTTTGTCGGCTTCAGAAGCATCGGAAATAATTGCGCCAATTTCTAAAGCGCAACCCAACAAAACGGAAGTTTTAAGCCGAATCATTTCGATATATTCTGGAATGGATACATCCGAACGGTTTTCAAAATCCATGTCCATTTGCTGACCTTCGCAGACTTCAATCGCCATTTTATTGAAAGAAGTCATAAGCGCTTCGTAGTACTGAGCATGCGTGCGCATCAAATATTGGTAAGCAACAATCATCAACACATCACCCGAAAGAATGGCCTGTGATGGATTCCATTTTTCATGGATGGTTTGAATACCTCTTCGCAAAGGAGCATTGTCCATGATGTCGTCGTGAACCAAAGTAAAATTGTGGAACAGCTCCACAGCCAAAGCTTGGTTGATGACGTCTTCACGTTTGTTGCCAAATAATCGGGTTGCCAACAACACCAAAATCGGTCGAATACGTTTGCCGCCTATCGATAAAAAATAGCGAATCGGTTCGTATAATGAATCTGGCGAATGAGAAACTTGGAGTTGGTCTAATTCTCGCTCAATTTGTTGCTGAAGTATTTTTAGATCTTGCATTTATTTCTTGATCAAATTCATCAAATAAGTGCCGTAGCCTGATTTAACAAGAGGCTCAGCAATTTGTTTGAGTTTTTCAGCACTTATAAATCCATTTCTATAGGCAACTTCTTCGATGCAGCCAATCTTCAATCCTTGGCGTTCTTCTATGACTTGCACAAATTGTCCGGCTTGCATTAATGAGGTGAAAGTTCCAGTATCCAACCAAGCGGTACCACGATCCAAAATGGCTACTTTCAATTTCCCTGAATTTAGATAATGCTTGTTTACATCTGTAATTTCATATTCGCCACGAGCAGAAGGTTTTAATTTTTTGGCTACTTCAACTACGGAATTGTCATAAAAATATAAACCCGGAACAGCATAATTTGACTTAGGATGGTCTGGTTTTTCTTCGATTGAAATAGCATTCATTTGCTCGTCGAATTCAACTACGCCATAACGCTCTGGGTCACTTACGTGATAGGCATAAACCACGCCGCCGTCTGGATTGTTGTTTTCTTTCAGAAGCGTATCCATGCCTACGCCGTAGAAAATGTTATCTCCTAAAACCAAGGCCACTTTATCGTTTCCGATAAATTTTTCTCCTATCACAAATGCTTGTGCTAAGCCATTGGGCAACGCTTGTTCGGCATATTCAAAGGAACACCCCAAATTTTTGCCATCTCCCAATAATTTTTTGAAATGTGGTAAATCATGAGGAGTAGAAATAATCAATATTTCGCGGATGCCCGCACTCATCAATATCGACAGCGGATAATAGATCATCGGTTTGTCGAAAATGGGCATCAATTGTTTGGAAATGGCAAGCGTCAATGGATGCAATCTCGTTCCTGAACCGCCTGCAAGAATGATTCCTTTCATGTTGTTGTTTTTGAGATTAGAAAATTTGAGATTCGAAATAGCGGCAGATCAATTTCAAATCTCAAATCTCGAATTTTTAATTCTTATCATCAGATTCATCTTTTTCTTCAACCCGCAAAGCATCCAATTCGATATCTTCGTCTTCATCCAAAAATTGAAAATAAGGCTCTTCAAAAGATTTTGTGTTTAACCAACGTTGCAAACTCAATAAAATGGATGGCAATAGTACGAGGTTTGTTACCATGGCAACTATCAATGTTAAACTAACAAGCATGCCTAGAGCTTGCGTGCCTCCGAATTGCGACAAAGAGAACATGTTGAATCCACAGAATAGAATGATAGATGTATAGAACATGCTCAAACCAGATTCTTTAAGTGCATTTATTACACAATCACCTTGAGCCCATGCACGCGTTTTGAGCTCCATGCGATATTTGGCTAAAAAGTGAATGGTGTCATCAACAGAGATTCCGAATGCGATACTAAACACCAAGATTGTGGAGGGTTTGATTGGAATGTGAAAGAATCCCATTACGCCCGCCGTGATAAGCAAGGGAATGAAATTTGGAATCAATGAAGCCGCAACCATTCGCCAAGAACGGAAAAGTACGTCCATCAAAACAGAAATAATCAGAATTGCGAACATCAAGCTAGTCAATAAATTTTTGACAAGATATTGTGTTCCTTCTGCAGCAATTACTGAAGTTCCGGTGAGCGTAAATTCGTAATGTTGATTGTCGATTGCTGCTCGAAGTGCAGGTAAAAATACATCCTTGTCTTGATAATCTTTGATGAGATCGGGATTTTTATCAAATTGAAAGAGTAACTCTTCATCAGACTTCGCTAACTCGCGACTTAATTTGGTGACAACTCCTTTATGGTTGGCTACAATTTCACCGTAGGCCTTGAAATCACCTTTTTCAATTGAAGTGTACAATTCTTCGAGTCGTGATTTGTCGGGATTCAAAATCAAATCGATTTCTTTGTTTAAATCTTTAACCAATTCAGCAATTTCGTAGGAGCCCAAATCGAGAATTTGACTTCTTATGCGCAATATCAGGGCATTGGTGTCTACCAATTCCTTGAGACTAAAGACTCCTTCGTTGGCATATTCTTCACGGAAATTATCGATGTAAGGCTTGATAAACCTTTTGTCTTGATTCGACATGATTGTATACCGCTCGGGCGAATTGCCATAGTAAGACATGTTGAGGAATTTCAACATATCAACAATTGAAATTGACTTGGTAAAAAGCTTTTTATCTGCCAGAAGACTTTGAATTTCTTCAATACGTGTCAGTGTATTGTTGCTTGTCAAGCGACCTGGCTCTTTGTAGGAAATCATTATCTCAAAAGGAATAGCTCCCCCAAAATTATCAGAGATGAAATTAACATCTTCTAAAATTGAATCGCCCTCAGGCAAGTCGCCTGTCAGATTGCCTGTGGCTTCAACTTTTGAAACTCCAATGATACTCAACACAAGCAATATTGCCGTTACCGTATAAACCAATGGTCTTTTGTGAGTGGTTAAATGAATAAATTTCCCTAATAAAACACCAGTATATTTGTTTTGCAAATGCTTCAAATGACGTGCCTTTGGAAGTTTGTTAAACGAAACCAAAATAGGAATAATCGTTATAGACAACAGAAACAAAGCCATGATGTTTATGGAGGCGATAATGCCAAATTGAATGAGTTTGTCCGAGTTGGTGAAGATAAACGTAGCAAAACCCAAAGCTGTGGTTAGATTGGTTAAGAAGGTAGCGTTTCCTATTTTTACAATGATGCGCTGTATGGCTTTCATTTTATTGCCGTGCTCAACTACTTCCCTATGGAATTTTGTGATCAGAAAGATGCAATTCGGAATACCTATAACAATCATCAATGGTGGAATGAGTGCCATCAGAATCGACAAATTGAAGCCGAACATGCCTATGGTGCCCATAGACCAAATCACAGAGATAAAAACCACTACGTTGCAAATAAATACTATGCGTAATGATCGGAAAAAGATAAAGATTAAAATTGAGGTAACCAAGAGGGCTAAGCCGATAAAAATATACATTTCATCCATGATGCGCTTGGCAATGACCACGCGAATGTGGGGTAAGCCGGCAAAATGAATCTTTTTAAATGTTTTGGAGTATTCCGAAGCAATTTCCTCAATTTCTAATACCACCCGTGCTTTTTTCGGGTCACTTAAAAATGCCTCATCCACAGAAATCAGCATCAACGACACATTTGATTTACTATTAAAGATCACGCCTTCATAGAGCGGATTGCTGCGTATTTCCTGCCCAATATTTTCGTTGATAGAAGAATCTTGGTATATCGTTTCAATAATAAATTTTTTCTGAGTTGTGTCATTGACCAATTTAATCAAATTGGCTTCGGAAATCACTTTTGTAACACCAGGCACCTGTTCGATGCGCTTCCCCATTTCTCTCCAAGCCTTGATTTTGCTCGGCTGGTAAAGATTGTCCTCTTGAATAGCAAAAACCAATATGCCGCCGTCTTCACCAAAAAGCGATTTGAATTTCAGGTAATCGCGCTGCGCAGGAGAATCTTTGGGAAGCATGTTCCCATATTTATTGTCAATTTTGAGGTTGGTGACAGCGAAATAAAAGAACACACCTGTTAGCACTAGAATCACCGCAATGATGCCAATCCTGTTTCTTAAAATTTTTTGAGCTAAAAATTGCCACATAAGTTTTGTTCTACCTACAAGAGTACAAATGTAAAAAAACTATTGAATTTCTAGGGCTTTAGTTTAGTTTAATAAGCCAAGACCAAAGTAAAATCTTGCTGATTTGAGCTATTGTTCTAATCCTATTTTTCTATCTTTCTGTGTTGCTCGAAAAAACTACCTTTGCTTGGGATTAATTCTACGGAAATGATAAAAAGAGTAAAAAAATTTTGGTTGTCTGATGTAAGCTTTGTTTCGCAACTCTTATTCATACTTTTTGTTACCTTTATTTTGCCAATGCTTATCGAGTATGGCTACTATAATTTTACCTTAATCAAGGGCATGTTTTTGCTGCTCTTTCTTTCTGGATTATTCTTCGAGTATAAAAATGGTTTAATTTGGCTCGCCATTGCTTTGCTTTCTCTTCAGACCTATCTTTTTGTTAGTGATTTTTTTGATGATGAAAACACAAATTTCCTCATGAATTGGGTCACTATTGCTAATGTCTTACTTTT
>Ga0209702_10000685_pt1 | contig 70595 bp, 50 predicted proteins | sample FRY01_FD_187210 | JGI IMG/M metagenome (GOLD analysis project Ga0209702, IMG submission 187210) | Freshwater microbial communities from Lake Fryxell liftoff mats and glacier meltwater in Antarctica - FRY-01 (SPAdes) (version 2) | ecosystem: Environmental > Aquatic > Freshwater > Ice > Glacier... | reverse complement strand
TTTCTTTGTTTCTATCTCTTATTTCTAATCTTAATGATTTATCTAATTTTCTCAAATTTGTTTCAGAAACAATCTGTAAATTTAAAAATTCATATTCTCTTTTGCCTTTATTATAAATATCTAAATATAAACTTTTATCTCCAGATTTTAATAATTTTTCTCTAATTGTTATTTTCATATACTTTAATTTTTAATATTACATATTGTAATAATTCAAAAGTAACAAATAAGTAACAGAATAACAACAAAAAAAGCAATAATAAAATTAATTACTATTGCTTAAATGTCTCTAAAGTATTGAAATTGCTATGTTTTGTTTGTTTATAATTTCTATTAATTTCTATAGTATTATTTATAATCTAAATAATCCAAAAAAGGTAAGCCAAGTTTGGGCTGATAAATTTGACATTCCCAACCAATATTTAAAATCTTTTGGATAGAATCAGTTAAATTACGAGCTCTTTTAAAATTCAATATATCATTATAACTTCTTTTTAAATTAATTTTACTATAATTTTCTAAACTATCGAAAGTATGTTCAAATCGTTTTTGTATAACAAGATTTGAATTTGTACTTGAATTTGATTTTTGATAGTTAAATGAAAATAGTATAATTAATGTAGAAAATAAATGTATAATGAGTTTTTTACTATTTCTTTGATTATTAGATAAAAATATTTTTAATTTCATCGGTTTTTACGATTTTTTTATAATTTTTGAATTCTAAATCTTCCCCAATAATCAGGTCATTAATCTTATCTTTTAGGTCTTGATAATATCCAAGTACAGTGTTATTACTGATATTTAATTTATTAGCAATTTCTGGAGTACTATTTCTTTCTAATAATAATTCAAGTAAAAATTTCTGTTTGTTGGTTAAATTTTTATTTACTTTTACTAATCTATTATTTGTCTTTTCAAAGAGGTTGATTTGTTCTAAAATATTACTGGAATAAAAGGGTCTATTATCTACAAGATTTTTGATAGCAGTTTGGAAATCACGTTTAATACTATTTTTTGATACAAAACAGTTAATACCAAAATTTTTATATTTATATAAAATTCTGCCATCTAATAGAGAAGAAATAATCATCAATTTTGATTTTGGATTTATATTTTTGATAAACTCCAAAACATCGTATAGTTCCTCTGTGTCAATTATAATATCTAAAATCCCAATATCAAAAGGATTTTTAATTAAATTTTGCTTAAAATAATCTAAAGTTTTAAAATGATGAACAAAATTAAAATTAGAATTTTCTAAAAGCGCCTTTAATATTTCTGGATAATAATCATCATCTTCCAAATATATTACGTCATAGTTTTTGTTTTGATCAATCATATTTATTATATAAAATTTATTGATAAAATTTTTGTTTAAGTAAAACAAAAAAAATCTTTATTTATTATTTACAATATACAAAAGATTTAATAAATTAATCTATTGATATTAGTAATATTTTATAATTCATTTTTATTGTACCAAATTCTGTCGTATTAGATTATATTTTTTGCTTGTCGTATAAGACAACTGATAAAAATAATAATTCCAATATATTACCTTCAATAACTAAAATATCAGATGTGATTTGATTTAAACAAATTTATTTTTCTATTTTTATTATTTTTAATACTTTTGTTACTTTTATTATAAATGTCTAAAATTCCAATAGCAATAGCAGACTGCAATAGCTTTTATGCATCTTGTGAGCGGTCAATGAACCCTAATCTAAAAAACAAAGCAATAGTTGTTTTGTCCAATAATGACGGGGTAATTATTGCTTTAAATAAAGAAGCTAAGGATTTGGGGATTAAGAATTTTTCGCCGTATTTCCAAGTTGAAAATATAATTAAATATAACGATGTAAAAGTATTTTCTGCAAACTTTTCACTTTATGATGAAATTTCAAAAAAAGTAATGAATATTTTTAAAGAATATTCACCTAATGTGGAAGTTTATTCTGTAGATGAAGCATTTATTAAGCTTGATGGATTTGAAAGGTTGGGTATTACTAATTATTGCCATAAATTAAGACAAGATGTATTGAATAGAACGAGTATCCCAATTTCTATTGGCATTGCAAATACAAAAACATTATCTAAATTGGCGAATAGACTCGTAAAAAAAGATGAGAGTTATGAAGGTGTTTTGAATTTAATGGATTTTGATAATATTGACCATTTTTTGAAAATAACTGAAATTGGAGACATTTGGGGCATTGGCCGTAGATACCAAAAAATGCTAAATTCTTATGGAATCAAAACCGCACTTGACTTAATCAATATGAATGATAAGTGGGTTAGAAGTAAAATGACTGTTGTTGGATTGAGAACTGTTCAAGAATTACGAGGCTTCCCGACTATACCGATGAACTATTCAAGAGCCAACAAAAAGATGATAATGTATTCACGTTCATTTGGTCATAAATTAGAGAACATTAAAGACTTAGAAGAAACACTTGCTTATTTTACCTGTCGTGCAGCAGAAAGAATGAGAAATCAATCATCAGCGGCTAATTATTTAACTATCTATTTAAGAACGAGTTCTTTTGATAAAAATATAAAAAGAGTAGCAAGTGACTATACAATAAAATTGCCTACCCCTACTGAAATAACTTCTGAATTAATTTATTATGCTAGAGAAGCATTATACAAGATTTTCAAAGAAAATACACCTTATTCTAAAGCAGGTATATTGTTAAGTGGTTTGATGCCTATTTATGAAACACAACAAAATATGTTTGATGTTTTGGACAGAACAAAACATGCAAAAGTTGTCAAAGCAATGGATATAATTAATAAGAAATTTGGTACTGATACAATTAAAAGTGCCACATTAGGTGTTAATAGACCCTGGACTCAAAAGCAAAATAGATTGTCTGATAATAGTTTGCATAATAAAGAAAAAAATATTTATAGTGAAAGTACTATTAGTTTTTTAACTTAACCTTGGGTTGATTGTTTAATTGATTTTAAGAAATTATTTAATTTAACAACTAATAATTAAAAATCCATGTTTGCCATATTTTTCAGTTAATTTTTGAATTTTATCAGAAACATTGTCTTTTTTATCAAATAGTCCGAAAATAGTCGAACCACTGCCAGACATTAAAGCTAAAATTGCATTTTGATTATACAATTCATCTTTTATTTGTTTAATAATTGGATATTGTTCAATAGCATTTTGTTCAAAATCATTAACTATAAATTCTTTTAGTAATGAATGATTTTGTTCAGATCTGACTAATATTTCATAAAAGTTAATTTCGTTGTATAAATTTTGTTTTTGATTTATTTGGTTAAAAGTTTCTCTGTTGAATTTTTTATATGCTTCTGTAGTGTTTATATGTAAATTTGGATAAATAAGTACGATGTTAAATGGAAAATCATGTTCAAAATAAAGTAACTTTTCGCCTCTACTTTTTGCAATGGCAAATCCTTCTTGTAAAAAATACGATATATCTGAGCCTAATGATTGTGCAATCACACTTAGCTCTGCTTTTGATAAAATTATTTTAAATAATTTAACAAAACCAAGAATAAAATAAGCAGCATTTGAAGAACCGCCACCGAGACCTGCTCCAATTGGTATATTCTTTTTGAGTGTAACATCAACTCCAATTAATGAATCACTGTCTTTGTCTCTTATTTTATTTTTATCTCTAAGAATTTTTTTAATTTTATTAAAAGCTTTTACAATTAAATTATTATCAATTTCATCAAATTGATTAAGAAATTCGTTACCTATTATTTTCAAATTAATATTATTTGAATTATTTTTTTCAATAATTATTTCATCAAATAAATTAATTCTTGCAAATATTGTGTTAATATTATGGAAATTATCTGGTCTTTTATTTAGAACTTGTAGTCCAAGATTAATTTTAGCGTAAGATTTTAATTCTATTATGTCCATTTTGTAAAAAAATAAAAAGTATAAATATAAATGTGTTATATTTGTTGACGTAAAAAGTGTTAGATTGATATATTATTTTAAGTTTAATTTTTATATTTATGACAGATAATGAACCAATTGGTATAAAAAATAATATTTCTTATTCACAGGAAATATTAAGGAAGACAATCCATTTATGTTCTTTAAGTTTACCAATTTCTTATATTTTTTTAACAAAAGAAATAATATTGGGTTTTATAATACCATTATTATTCTTTGCAGTATTAATTGATATTTTATCAAAAGTTAATCCAAAATTTAAAGAATATTATTATAGATTTTTTGGTTCAATGCTCAGACCACACGAAAAATCAGAGAAATTTTTATTAAATGGTGCTTCTTGGGTATTGATTTCTGCTTTTTTAGTATTCTTAATTTTTCCAAAAATAATTGCAATTATAAGTTTTACTATTTTGATAATATCAGACCTCTCAGCGGCTTTGATTGGTCGTAGATTTGGTAAACACAAATTATTTGATAAATCTTGGGAAGGTACCTCTGCATTTATTGTTACTGGTGTCCTTGTTGTCATAATTTATTATTTTGTTTTATCAGCACCAATATCTTTTTTAATTTTTGGATGTTTGGGAGCTGTCTTTGCTGCATTTATTGAAGCAGCATCAGTTACACTCAAAATGGATGATAATTTGTCTATTCCTTTATCAGTTGGTTTAGTTATGTGGGTCGGAGGAATTATTTCTATGTATTACAATCTTCCCTATTTAAACTTATTAAATTAATTATCAAAATATAAACTAATTCCAATTGACAACCCATTATATCTCAAAGTATTGTTAGAATTTAATGGGAAATTTCCATTTATATTTCTCATAGAATAAATCAAATAAGAATAAGTAGTTCTAAAAACAAACAATAAATAGGGATAATTTAAGCCCAATTCTTCAATTAATTCATTCTCGTAGTAGGTTGGAATATTAAGAATTAAATAGTCTATACCGGCAGGTAAAAGCATATTTATTACATTTGTATTGTCATTAATTAATTTATCTTGATATGCCACTTTTAATTTCACATTTTTATTTAAAGTGAAATAAATACCCGACTCAAAAGATTGACCTAAAGTCAACTTTTCATCAAAGCGTTTAATTGTTTTTTGTTCATTATCAAACAGACTATTTTGTTCAATATCTATTCTATTAAAATCAAATGATGATGAATGAGATAATAAAATGTTCTCAAATAAATTAGAATTAATTTCTAAGCCATTGCCATTATTTATGCCAAACGAAAGGCACCAACTCTCTTGAGTAAATTCATTTTTTTTCTTGTCTGCAATATTTATATGCGAAGAATTTATATTTAAATTTATAAATTCATTACTAAACTCAAAGAAATCATTTACTTTATTTATTTTTGATTCTCTGTAAAAACCATATTTAATGTTAATATTATTAGTTCTATCCAATTTTTCGTTAATGATTTCTGGAATATTTATTGAGTTATATCCATAATTAAATTCAATATTTACTTTATTTAAGTTATTTCTTGATTGGGATGAGTTTAAGTATTGAAAATTTTGAATATTAATAATTTCTGGTTGTAAAGAATAACAGTTTATTGAATTTATGATTATAAATAAACTAATTATAATCAATAGATTTGCATACGAGAAGTTATATTTTGTAGATTTTTGAATATTTATATTTTTAGATTTGTATAAATTTGATTTTTAATAGATTGATTTGAAAATTAAATATTTTAAAATAAAATATTTTATTCTTTAAAAATAATTCCATTAGATAAATTATAAAATGAAGAAGATGGAGTATTAACCTTATAAAGAGCTTTAATTAAATAAATGTAATTTTCACTATTTTCAACATTAATTAGGTCAAATTCATTAGTATTTTCAGCCAATATTTCAGAAACTTGTGTAATATTTAAATAATAATCCTTATTTATTATTTTATTTAAATCAATTTTATTATTTTGATATTCTTCTTTTGATATTTTGTAAATAATATATCCTTTCAAGTCATTATATTCCATATTAATAGGAGTATTCCATTTTAAGTAATATTGTTTCAGTTTAATAGTTTTTTGACAATTTTTGGGCGGTAAGACAACAAACATTTGCAAAGAAGGATCCCCCATTAATGAAATATGTACTCCATTGGTGCCATCAGTTGTTTGATGTTTGTATAAATCATAATTACTTTGGGTAATTTTGGTACAATACCCCCAATCTTTTCCAATACCTAAAAATTGTAGATTCCAAAATGGTCTAGAACCCCAATAGCAAATTAAGTTTGAAGGCATTGAAGCAATGGTTGCCCTCATTAAATTATTTTCTGAATCCCAATCACCATTATAAGAACCAAATACAGTCTGGAATATAGTTCTTACGTCTGTGGTTGCATATTCTTCTGAATAAGCGACATCGTGACATGCTGTATAATATCCGGCACCACATCCGTAAGCAAAGAAGTAATCTTTTTCTCTTATTATTTCTCGCATTCTACTTTCAAACAAAAAAGTATCGTTAAGACTTATATTTTTATAATTATTAATCAAATATCTATCTATAAGTGGAGTAAAACTATTAAATCCTGATGCTGCAAATTTACTTTTCCATCCATTTCCAAAATTATCATTTATAATGCATTTATTATAATTTTTATTTTCATTAATTAGTTTTTCTAGATAATTTCCATTTCTAAAATTAATATTTTTATTTAAATATCTTTTATATAAATCTAATTCAGTTTCTTTAAAGTAGGGTAAATTATAAAAATCTACTCTTCCAATTCCTACATCAATATTACTTTGTATTTGGTTTTGATCATATTTACCGTCATTAATAAGATTGTGTTGCCTATTTGCGGCTGCATTAATTGTATTTCTAGTTTGGTCTGAATAAGTACCATTAAAATCTACATATAATGCATCAGAAGGCCAGCCACCTTTATGGTCAGCATGTCCATCAATAGCAAAATCACCGGAGTAAATTACTGGTAATCTTCCTAATAAAAGTACATTATCAATTTTGTCTTTCAAATATACTTGTCTAATTATTTCTTTAATTATTGTAGAAGATTTGGAATTTGGAGATAAATTTCGTGGAGCAGTTCTTAAAACAACATTCCATCCATCTAATAATAATGTTTTAACATAAGTATTAAATTCATTGATAATACTATCAATAATAGTATTATCAACAATTATTAATATTTTACCTTTATTATTTAAATTATTTAATAAATCTGTGTTGACTTCAGATTGGAAAGTTGTTGCAATATATCCATTTACAACATAATTTGCTGTATCACCATAATTTCCAATTTTTTGAAGTTGGTATTCATAAATTTGATTTTTTTGAGCATCTGTATCAAAATAATTATTTTTATTAACAATATTTTTTGCAATTAACTTAAACTCATTTTCAGTTGTAAGTTTTCTATAAACACTATAATTAATTGCATTTTCATCTGCGTACCAAAGCAACTTGATTCCACTTTTATCAAGTGTATCTTGATAAAAAGCATTTATCCTAACTGTATGGTCTCTTACTAATTGAGAGTAAGCACTCTGTGAATATAATAGTATAAAGCATAGAATAAAAAATAATATAAATATATTTAATAATTTCTTAATTTTTGATAAATTGTTTAATATTAAATAATTTTCCATTACTTTCATAAATTCCTAAATAATAATTTCCACTTTGTAAATCTGACAAATCAAATTCAAAATAATTGTAATCATTGTCATTATTAATTATAATATTTGGCAAAGATAATAGATTTTGAATTACTTCTTTTCCAGTTATTTCGAATACTACTATTTTTGATAAATTAATATTATTCGTTATTTTTAGATTTAATTTTTCTGATGAGGGATTTGGATAAACCATTATATTTAATAATTCTATTTTATCCAATTCATAAGATGCTAATGGATCTTTAATTGTTGAGAAGCTCCAAACTTCACTCCAATTAGAATACACTGAATTATTTTTACCTTGTACTTTCCAAAAATACTTAGTTTCATATCCTAACTTTATGTTTAATTTTTCAAAATCTTCGAAATTAGAAGCAATATTATTATCAATTAATATTTCGTCAGTTTTTATGAATAAAGAATCTTTTGACACCATAATTCTATATTCAGAATATAATTCATTATTTACCCAATTAAATATTGGTTGTAAAACAATGTTTTCTGAATAATTAGTTGGAATTATTAAATTTGGTCTTGGTAAAATTAAGCTTTCATCAATTATATCAAATTCTCGAATATTACTCCAAATTGATTCAGATTCAACTCCTATAGCTAAAACTTTCCAATAATATTGAGACTCCAAATTCAAATTATTTATTAATATATTGTTATATGGAAGTATCGTATCAATAAGTAAATTATCAAATGTATTATCAATACTTAATTGTAAATGATATTGTTTAGCATTACCGATAATAGTCCATTGGAATTTAATTACTTTATTCATTCCAATTTTTTCTTTATCAAATGGTAACTGTAATGAGGGAATATTTATAATTTGTGCATCTCTAGTTGTGAATTTAAACGTATCACTCCAGTCAGATTCAACATTTGAATTTATAGCTTTTACTTTCCAATAGTATTTTGTCGATAATTTTAATTTGGTAAAATATATTGATACTTCATTTACTGGATTTGCAATTATAGTATCTTTTTCGATTTCACTAAAATCTTCATTTATACTAAATAATATTTGATAATTTTCGGCACCAATTACTTTTGAGAACTTAACAAATTGATTATTGTCTATTTGAGTAATATTATTTACTGGAGCAATTAAATTAGGAAAACTTAATTTAGTATAAAATTCAAAAGGTTTTGTCCAATTACTTTCATTATTCAAAGTTAAAACTTTAATTCTATAATAATATCTTTTATTTGGCAATAATCCTTCTATTACTTTTCTATTTTCTATAATTTTTGTATAATTAAATTCAGGGCTAACAAAATTTTTGTCTGTAGATATTTGAAGTTGAAAATTTAAAAAACTCGGGAAATTTTCCCAAACAAATTCGAAAGATTTACCTAAGTTTTTAGAATTATTTTCAGGAAATCTTAGTAAAGGAGAAACTAATTGTGTAATAAATGAATAGGATTGGGAATATGCACCAATTACTGTATCTTGCAGTCCTCTTACTCTCCAAAAATATTGTATATTATTTTTTAAATCTGAATAATTATATTGATTATACTCTAACTCAGAATTATCAATTACAATAGAACTTTGTGGAAAAGTACCTGAAGTTGCTATTTGCAATTGATAATTTGATGCACCATCAACATTTCTCCAAGTCATTATACCTTTTACATTTTGACCAGGTAAATTGTTCATAGGATTTAATAAAATTACAGGTGCTAATTCAGTATAAAATTGAGCATTAGTACTCCAATCAGTTGCATCATTGTTGGCATTAAAAGCATTAATTCTTACAAAATATTTAGTATAATATTCAAATTGATTAGTTTGTAAAGAATTGACTTTACCCAACATTGTATCAAGTACTAAAACATCAAATGCCTCAGATTTTGAAATTTGCAATCTGTAATTTTTTGCAAAAGAGACAATACTCCAAGTAATTGGAGATTTAATTGGAAATCCTATAATTTGGTCAACTGGATTAGTAATTTTTGGAGGAACAAAAGGAACAATATAACCAAGTACAAATTCACCAGAACCGGCTATTCTTGCTTCAAGTTTTTTTGTTGTAGAATTATATGTAGTCGTAAGTTGAGTAAAACTTCCAGTATTTTCTTTGCTTCTATAATATAATTTAACAGAGTCTGAAACTTTAAAATTTGTTATATTTTGAGTATTAATAGACATTTTAGCTCTAAATAAAGATATAGAATCAGATTTATTAATTACAAATCTAAAAGGTAATAGCTCAGGTACAAAAGTAGAAGTATATGTTGGGCTTTGTGGAGAGTATTTATGTTTATTAACTGTAATACTGCCAGCTCCAGTGAGGGTATCGATGTTTATTTCGGTATCTGTATTATATTTTGTATTTACAAAATTATAATTAACTTTTTTATCAACTAATAATTGAACTGCATCCATATTATGGATGTATTTATATGCTCTATATGACATATCTGAACTCAATTCCATATCAAACACGACTTTTTTACTTTTAGTTACTTCTGTAATTCTTTTTCCCCAGCAAATAAGTATATTACCATTCTCTAATTCTTGAACTCCACCCATTTGATTAGTATAGATATTAGGAGACATCTTAAACTCCCACACTTTTTTAGCAGTTTTAGCATTTTCATTTACTTCATATTCTACTGCTCTTGAGTATTGATTGGGTTTAGAATTTCCGTTATCAAATACCATTAAATTACCATTTTTTAATCTTATTGGTTCGTGTTGATGAGAAAAGCCAACAAAACCATTTGCATCGGTATCATCAATGATTTGAAATTGATTATTTTTTGAGGCTTGACCGCCTAATCTCCAAATTATTTTTCCAGTTGTTCTACTTATCTTAATAATTTCATCTGAGAATCTAATAGATATAATTATATTACCATCATTATCATAAAATACTGAATTAAAATGCCAAGGACTTATATAAGTACCGGTAACAACAATTCCAGAAATTGCATCAGTAACTTTTAAGTAATCAAAAGAACTCCATTGCCAAACTAAACTTTTTGAAGAACTCAATTCTTGTATAACAAATCCTCTTACAGTAGCATTTTCTTTACCACCAGGAAATTCTTTACTTAAATTGATTACTCTCTCATCAATACCCCAAATTAAAATATTTCCATTTTCTTTAAATGTAATGTCGTGGAAATCAGTCAAATATCCATTTGCACATTTTACACTATCTATGATACTAAATTCACTATTTAATACTATAAATTTTTCTTTAAAATGATCATAATAAGTAAAATTACCGTTGTTATGTTTTTTGAAACAAGACCCGGCTCTTAGGTTTTGCCATTTTGTTTTCAAAGTTTGAGGAACAATTCCATAATTATCGTAAGTACCTGCAAAAATAACAAAACTTCCCAAAAACATATAACCTGGTGAAGGATTATCATTTACGTAAACATTAGCATCAGGATAAAATAAAGTTTGAGCATTGATTTTATAATTTGAAACATTAACAACTTTCATTACAAATAAAATTAGAAACAAATATTTGTATCTAATTAATTTAATTTTATTTGAATTATAAATTTTCATTTTGTATGTAATTTTATGATATTTTTATGACTTTTATTACAGTGATAACACTATTAAAAGGTAATAGTTACAATACATTACGAATTTTTAGATTTATTTCAAATAATAATTAATCTTTGGTAAATTTTAATGAATTTACCATTTCTTCATTCATAAATAAAGTTAAAAAATAATTCCCTTTAGAATATTTATTAAAATCTATTAATATATTATTTAAGTTATTTAAGGAGTAATTATTTACTATTTGGGAATATATTTCGATTCCATTTAAATCAAATATTCTGATAATAAGTTTATCAATTGAAAGCATTATCTTATTGATTTGATTAAAGTTGTAACTTATATTTATTTCATTAATAACTGGATTGGGATTAATTGACACATTTATCATCGTTCCATCAATATTTTCAGAGATACTTGACAAGTTGTCAATTGCAAAGTATTGTGTACTTTCTCCCAATATATTATTGTTAAAACTTATAATTTTTACTTTGTAATTATTACTCTTATCATAATTTGTATCCAAAGTCCATAAATAATTATTAGTGTAACTAAATAACGAATCTTTTATGGTTTTGTAAAACATATCATTTTTATATAATTCAATTTTGACTGTATCCATAAAATTATCATCCCATCGGATTACATAACTTTTATTTTGATTAGATAGGATTTCACCGCCATTTGGGAAAACAGTATTAATGAATTTTGGTTTTAAATAAAAACTTTTATAGTCTGAAAATTCTATTTGATTTTTTTCTAAAGTTGGCTTAACTCTCCATTTGATTTCTATTGTAGAGTCTTTAAAATTTTCATCTAAAAATTTACTTTTAAAGAAAAGATTTTTTGTAGGAATCGAATCAGGAGTATTGATTTTTCCATTGATTATAACAGTTATTTCTAATAAATTATAATCATAATTAGAACTATTAGTCCATTCAAAGTTAACTTCAGAACCTAAATCTAATATTTCATTATCATTTGGATAAACTAAAGTGGTTGTTGGTTTATCAAACACCTGTTCTTCTCCAATTATTAATTCACCTTCCCCATTCACAACAAATTGTAGATAATTTTCTTCTTTATTATTCAATGTATTTAGTGCAGTAAAAAGACCTTCGCCAATTTTACTTCTGTAGTAAACAGTAGGTTCTTTTAAATCAAGGCTATTAGAATAATATTTCAAATCTAAAGTAACCAATGCACTAAAACTTGTAAAATTAAAAGTATATAATTCAATTCTATGAGCTTTGATTAATGGTGTTTCTCCATTAAATTCAGGATAAATTGGTGAACAATCATATTTTTTTATAGTAAAATTATTATAAGAAACAGGGCTTTTTAAAGAATTAAATTTTAATATAAGTCCTGTTTTATCTGTTGAATTATTAAAGTCATATTCATTTGTTTCTAAAAGTTCTTCTAAAAAAATATTTGTAATTACAGGACAAGGTGGATAATCTACTTTCTGAACTCTATAATGACTTGTATTTGGAGGAAAATTTAATTCAAAGGTTTTATTTCCAGCCGCATCTAATTCAGTAATACCTACTTGATTATTTTGTGTTGCTGTACCCCACCCAATTAAACAACCAACATCGAAATTACTTTCATCTTGATAAATTTGTAAACTACCCTGCTGCCCAGCATAAACATCAGGTGAATTTCTATATTCCCAAACGAATGTAGCTTTTTTATTCACTTCATCTAATTTATATCTCAAAGCTCTAGAAAATTGCGGAGTTCGCAAATTTCCGTTATCAAACATTGTAATATCGCCATTTTTTAATCTTCTAATATCGTGTTGATATGAAAAATATTCAGGACCATTTTTGACTTCACCAACAAATTCAAATTGATTTTTTTTGCCTCCTAATCTCCACATAATTTCACCATTTTTTCTGTTGATTTTCATGATTGCAGCAGTATGTCTCGGCGAAATCAACCAATTGCCATCTCTATCTACTTCGAGTGCATTAATATGAGCATAAGAAATAACTGGGTCTTTAAGATTTAGATAAGTTTCTTCTATAGCAATATGATCAATAGATCGCCATTGAAAAATTATATTTTTATTTCTGTCAAATTCTTGAATTACGTTTCCAACAATAAATGCATTAGGATTACCACCTTCAATAATTTTTGTCATATCATAAGGAATTGGGTTTTGTGCAATACAAATTGAATGTCCATTTGGTAACATAATAAATTCATGTGGACCTGCAATGTAGTTATTTCCCATTTGATAACTTTCTAAAAGATTTAAATCTTTGTCAAAAATTCTAACATTAGCCTTTGTTCCATTTCCTGTAATATTTAGATGTGAGCCAAAAGTTTCTGCTGCAATATAAAGTCCATTTTCCTGTTGTTTGAAATTAAAAGTATTTGGAGTAGTTGCTCTATATTTGACCGGAACTCCATTCTTATCTAAAATAATAAGATAATTCCCATAACCGCTATTTGCTGATACTCTTGGAGCAATTAACATATAACCATCTTTGGGATTATTATTTACTTTAATGTCTAATTTTGGAAAATTTGAAGGCAAACTATCTAATAATATATTGTTATTAGATAAAATATCTGAATTATTTTTGGGATTTAATTGAGTTGGATTAATAACGTTAAAATATTCAGCTTCTAATTCTTCTTTATTGATTTTAATGTAGGGCTCTGATAAATAATTAACTGAAGTATTATTATAAGTTTTACTATCATTAAATAAATTATTGTTTTTAACTGTAGTAAAATTTAATTCTAGACCAATATTTTTGCTGTTATTAACTAAATTACTTTTATTTATGTTTTTTGTGATGTTTTTTGAAATATTTGTAATATTTTTGTTGTCAATATCATAATACAGAACTTTAACATTTTCATTTAAAGAAAAAGAATTTTTAGGTCTTAATATTATTGTTGAATTGTTAGTAGAATAAATAATATCAAATTCATATTTCCCATTTTTATTACCAATAATTTCAAAGTTACTTTTATGTATTAAATCTCTATTTAATGTTTTATCAAAAGATAAAATAATATCAGAATTTAATGGTAAATTATTGGATTTATTTATTGGAAAATTATAAATTATTTCACTTGAAATTAAATCTAAATTAAATAAAAGAATTATTATAATTAATAAATTTCTAAACATCTAAAGTCCTTAATAAATTTTGTCAAAAATTGTTATACACACTACCATAATAACACTAAAATAATTAAATAGTTACAATTATGAAAAATTATATTTTCAACATATTTTCAGATTTTTATTATTATTTAAGAACAATAAATTTTCATTTAATTATTATTTTTTCATGTTTATTTTATTCATTCAATTATGATACTTTAAGTCAATCAATTGATAATAAAATATATTCAAACTGGATATTTGGGAAAAATTGTAATATTAATTTTGAATACGAAAAAGTAAATAATAACAACTTATATTTTGAATTTAATTCGGAAGAAGGAATATCTTCAATTACAAATTTGAATGATAATTATATATTTTGTTCAAATGGTATTCAATTATTCGATAAAAATGGAATTATTGAAAATGGAGATAGTCTATTTGGTCATTTATCTTCAACTCAATCTAATTTAATTCTCAAAGTACCAGAAAACAACAATTATGTTATTTTTACTGTATCTAATTTAGGCAAACAAATTGGACTTAATTATTCTTTAATTGAATATGATAATAACAGAAATAAATATATAGTAAAAAACAAAAACAAACAATTACAACAAACTGTAACAGAGAGATTATCTTCAACAAATCATTTAAATGATATCGACAAATGGATTTGTGTAAAAGGCTGGAGAAATAATAACTTCTATACATTCAAACTTACAAAAAAAGGTGTTGACTCGATACCAATAATTAGTCAAGTAGCATCTGAAGTGAATAATTTAACTTCATTGAACACATTAGGTCAAATGAAATTTTCACCAAACGGAAATCTTTTGGCTATGGCTACAAGTGGCAGTAATTTAGTAGAAATATTTGATTTTGATAAATATACAGGAAAATTATTACTCAAATATTCATTTTCAGATAAAAGATTTAACTCACCTTATGGAGTTGAATTTTCTCCGGATAATAATTTGTTATATATAAGTTACCAAGTAAATAAAAGCTCAATCGTACAGTATAATTTAAAAAAAATATTTAACAATAGTATTGAAAATAGTTCTAATATACTATCTACCTTCGATGAAGATTATTATTACGGTTCACTACAATTAACACCAGATTACAATATTTGTGTAGCTAATTTTGATAGTAATTATTTGGATGTAATACTTTTACCTAATTCAATTGATAATTGTAAATATGTTATAAATGGAATATCTTTGGGTAAAAATAAATGCCAATATGGATTGCCAAATTGTAATTCATCTGAGTTCCTTAATTTTACAAATTCAAAGTATAGTCTAATAAAAGATTATAAAATCGAAAAAGAATTAATTAATATAGTTGGCGATGCAAAAATAGAAAATGAAAATGATAATAACCTTCAGAGAATTATGTTGAATGATAATAAAACATTTCAAAAAGGAGCATTTTGGACAAAAAACAAAGTAAATATCAAAGAATTTGATGTATTTTTCAAAATAAAATTATCCAATGGTAATAATAATCAAATTATAGATGGTTCACCAGAAGGTGCCGATGGTTTTGCATTTGTAATAAATAATTTTAGTAATAATATTATTGGCGAACCGGCTGGTGGTATTGGATATTCTGGAATTCCAAATTCATTAGCAGTTGAATTTGACTGTTTTAAAAATAGTTTTGAAATCGACAATATTAATGACCCAAATGGTTCGCATATAGCTATTAATAGTAATGGTATTTTGCCTAATAATAGTAATCATAATAACAATTCTACTTTGGCACTAAACGATTCCATTTTAAAAATGAAATCTATGAATAATATATATTATGTAAGAATAAAATATATAGATAATATTTTAGAGGTATATTTTGATACTTTGGGTAATTTGAAAGTGCCAGTATTAATTTTAAATGATTTCGATATATATAAATATATCAGTAACTTAGGGAATCAGGACAATGATTATAAAGCATATATTGGTATTACTTCTTCTACTGGTAATGCAGTACAAAAATGTGAAATAATATCTTTCACTTATAATTCTGAAAGTGAAATAATCAATAATATATTAGAAAATGAATCAAATAATATTATTTTAGATAATTTTGATGTTAAATTAATTTCGAATAAATTAATACTTAAGTCAAATGGTCTGAATGATAATTTAAATTTATATCAAAATCTAAATTTTAAACTATTTGACTTAAATGGTAAATTATTAGAACAATCTGAAAATATAAAATTTATTGAAAATCAAGTCGAAATTCCATTAAGTATATTTATACATAATGGTGTATATATTTTAAATTTTGAAATGATTATAAACAATAATCCACGCAACTTTTCAAAAAAGATCATATTTGAATGATGGATTAAGTAAAAATAAAGTTTTACTTTTTATCCTTTTCAATTATTAACTTTTCAGCAACTTCTGCACTTAACAATACCCCTGGAACTCCTGCTCCTGGGTGTGTACCTGCACCAACAAAGTATAGATTTTCGATGTCTTCACTTTCATTGTGAGGTCTAAAGTAAGCAGTTTGTAATATACTTGGCTCTAATCCCCAAGGACTTCCCAAATATGAATTCCTTTTACTCTCAAAATCTTCTGGAGAAAAATATGATTGATATTCAATATTTTCTCTCAAATCTGTCAATCCAAACTCGTGTTCCAATGAATCTATGATTTTATTAGCATAAATATCACCTTCTGTACTCCAATCAATATTAGCTTTGAGATTAGTTACAGGTGCTAATACATACATACTATCACACCCTTTTGGTGCCATTGATTCATCACTTCTACTTGGAATATGAAGGTACATAGAGAAATCGTCTGGCAGAACGTGGTTATCAAATATATCTTGAATCAGCTCTTTATATCTCGGTGATAGAATTAATGTATGATGTTTTAATTCTGGGTATTGTTTTTTGACTCCAAGATAAAGAACAAAACAGCTCATAGAATATTTTGATTTCGTTAGTTTAGAGTTAGTCCATTTTTTTCTAAATTCAGGTGCAATTAATTCTTTGTAAGTATGAGTTAAATCACCATTTGAAACTACGTAATCGGCTTCATAACTTGTATCACCAACTCTTATACCTTTAACTTTACCATTATGAACCAAAATTTTATCTACTTCAGAATTAAGATGAATTTTGCCACCATTTTTTTCAATTAAGTTTACAAAACTTTGAACGAGACTATACATACCACCTTTTGAATACCAAACTCCCCCAGTTTTTTCTAAATATGAAATCATAAGATAAATTGCAGGTACTCTGAATGGATTGCCACCGATGAATAATGGGTGAAACGAGAACATAAATCTATGTCTAAAGTCTTTAAAGTATTTAGAAGCTAAAAAATATGCCGGAAAAACTGCTTTAGTTTTTATTGCTCTTGGTATAAATTTTAGCATTGTAGAGAAATTACCAAACGACTCAGAGCCTAAACCATCTGTAATTACTGCATGATAAATTTGTTCAGAAAAATCAATAAAGTTCTTATAATTTTTGGCATCATCTTCATTGAATTTTTTCATCTGATTAATCATACTTTCTTCATCAGAGCTATAATCAATAAATGTTTTGTCGGCAAAGTATATTCTATAAAATGGATTAAGATATTCTAAGTCTAAATGCTTAAACATATCTTCGCCTACAGAATTAAAAACTTTTTGTATTATATCTGGTGCAGTAATCAAGGAAGGTCCCATATCAAAGGTATAACCTTTTTCTTTGATTTGGTAAGCGTGACCACCTGCCATAGAGTTTTTTTCAAACATTTCAACGTCAAATCCCTTGGATAATAATCTAATTGCTAAAGATAATCCACCAAAACCAGAACCTATAATAATTACTTTCTTTTTATTTTTCATATTTAAAACAATATAGTTAATTTATTTATCTACAACAAACCAATTACCAACCAATTTAGTTACAATGTTTAAAAACTTTTGAATTATTTCACAAAAATAAATACTAAACAGTGAAACTATTCGATATTATTTAGATAGTTTTTTTTGAGTAAATCTATTTTTTGAGAAAAATCTTTGTTATATTTTGTTTTATTCTTTACATAATCAAATAACTGAATTATCATTTTGGGATTCTCTTTCATATCATTTTCAGATATTTTATTTAGTATTTTTCCAAAATAATACTTGGAAGTTTCTTGTTTATTAAAAAAGAATGGAAGTTGATTACAAGTAGCTGCATATATATACATTGCTTCAATTGAATTAGTAGTATTAATTTGTTTTTCCATTATTTCCAGTCCATTTAAGGCACATTCATATTTTTTATGTGGGAAAAATTCAAACTTTGCATTAATTGTAGTTAGTGAACCTAAATAAATATTAATAATTGGGTTTAGATTAGTATTTTTATTTATAGATTTTAATTTTTCGAAATAATTTTTAGCGATATTTAAATTATTTTCATTTAATGAAGCTTTCGAATATAATTCTCTACCTTTTTCAATATTGAATTCTAATGAAAAAGTAAAATTGAGAGAAAGCACAAAAAATATAAATATTAAACAAATACTATTTTTCATTCAGTAAATTTTATTTAAAGGATTTTTCAAAAGTGATTAATATGATTAAAGTAATAATTTAATTATCAAAATACTTACCTTAATTTTTATTAGATCTATTTTTTCTTTCTTTATATTCAATAAAATATTGTTTATTCACTATTAACATACCATAAGATTCGCCTTCATCTTTATTTATATGTTTATGGTGCATTTTATGAGCATAAATCAAGGTATGAAGATAATCATTGTTTATCCTTGCGAATAAAAATTTGCGTATTTTTTTGAATCTATTATGTATTAATACTTCGTGCACTAAAAAATATGCAATTCCATAAAATAAGATACCAAAACCAATTGAAACTAAAATTCCACTTTCATAGATAGAACCAAACATAATTAACAACCAACTCGGAATTGCAAAAAACAAAAAGAAAGCATCATTTTTCTCAAAAAATCCTGGTTGTTTATTATGATGGTCGTAGTGTAAATTCCATAGGAATCCGTGCATAACGAACTTATGCAAAAACCATGAATTAAATTCCATAATAAGAAAGACTGAAATTACAATTAAGAGATATAACATAATGTATTTAATATTTATTATTTGAAAAAAGGAAAATTGAGTTTGACTTTAATAAACAACCATTTCTTTATTTTAATTTCATTTTATATTAAGTTTATACTAATATTATATTCTTATTTAGAAATTTGATAGCTTATTATATAATTAATTTTTGTTAGGTAAATTTTCTAATAATTTTACTAAATATTCCCAACAAGTAGCAACAGTCGAAATTTGAATTTTCTCGTTTGGAGTATGTACTTCTTTTAATGTAGGACCGAAAGAAATCATATCCATTTTAGGATACTTTTCACCTACTAATCCACACTCAAGACCAGCGTGAATTGTTTCAACAATTGGTTTTTTGCCATATAATTTTTCATAAATACTAATTGAGCTCTTTACTAATTCAGAATTAACATTTGGCTGCCAAGCAGGATAACCATCTGAATTTTTAACATCTGCTCCACTTAATTCAAATAAAGAATTAATTCTATCAGTAATACTGAATTTTTCAGATTCTCTCAAACTTCTTTGTGAAGTCAAAATATTAATAGAATCTTCTGTAGTTGTAATCACAGCTAAATTTAATGATGTTTGAACCAATGTGTTAATATCCGGATTCATTCTAATCACTCCTGTAGGACAAGAAAACAAAGCATTTATTAATCTTGTTTTTAGGTCATCTGTCATATAAAATTTGAAAGTTTCTATTTTTGAGCTTATAATTTCGAAATTTACTTCTTTAGTAATTATCTCCTCTTTAACTACTGATTCAAATTTTACTAAAAATGCGTTTAGTTTATCACTATCGTTTTCATTTATAGCAATTGTTGCAAATGCCTCCCTTGGGATAGCATTATGTTTATTACCACCTTCAACCGAATTAAGTTTAAATTCCAAAACATTACTTAATTCTACTAACATTCTCGATAATAATGAAATAGAATTAGACCTTCCGTCATTAATTTCAATACCAGAGTGTCCACCCATTAAGCCTTTTAGTCCAATCTCATAACAAATATAGTTTCCATTTACTAAAATTTTATCATAATCATATTTAATATTAGTATTTATACCGCCAGCACATCCTATAGTAAAATGACCATCTTCTTCGGTATCTAAATTAATTAATAAATCTGAAGTCAATAAGTCAGTTCCTAATTGAATTGCTCCAGTAAGACCAGTTTCTTCGTCTATTGTACATAATAATTCAAATTCAGGATGCTTTAAATCATTAGAAGCAAGAACAGCCATACCCATTGCTAAGCCCATTCCATTATCTGCACCCAAGGTAGTACCTTTTGCTTTTACCCAATCTCCATCTATATAAGTTTGGATAGAATCATTATCAAAGTCAAATTCTACGTCTCTATTTTTTTCACAAACCATATCAACGTGAGCTTGGATACAAATTGATTTTTTATTTTCCATTCCTGCTGTTGCAGGTTTTTTAATAGTCAAGTTACCTATTTCATCTTTTTTTATTTTAAGACCTAAATTATTAGCAAAATCTTCAATATAAGCTATAATTTTTTCTTCTTTTTTGGAAGGTCTTGGATATTTTGTAATATTGTCAAATATATCCCAAACTATTTTTGGTTCCAAATTTTTTATTTCATTATTTCCGTTCATAATTAATTACCTTATATATTCTTTAACTTAAGTTATATTGATATAACAACGATTATCAAATTTTTATATTTAATTTTTATAATTAATTTCAATATAAAATGAAATGATACTGTGTAATAAATCTGATGTGTGTAATTCGTTAAACACAAATTCAAGTATAATTTATAATTTTTTAGCTGAAGAATAAAAAAACGACTTTAATATATTTAAAGTCGTTTTCAGTTAAAATAAATCTTATTTAGATGAATACATTAAAAATTAGTCTCTCTTTTTTCTAAATATTGTTTTTTTATCGCCAAAGTTTTTATCACCGAACTTTTTTTCACCAAACTTCTTTTCGCCGAATTTCTTTTCACCAAACTTTTTTTCACCAAACTTTTTTTCACCGAATTTCTTTTCGCCAAATTTCTTTTCGCCAAATTTCTTTTCACCGAAACTTTCTCTATCACTTCCTTCAGGTCTTTTAAAGAAAGGTTTGTCAAAACTTTTTTCGCCATCTCTTCTAAAGTTGTCTTTACTTTGAAAATCTTTTTTCCAAGGTTCTCTAGTTCCACTTTTTTTAGGAAAATCTTTTCTATCATTTCTACTAAAATCTCTGGAACGGTTATCTCCTCTATCGTTTCTGTCATTATATCTTCTATCATTACCGTAGCCACTACTTCCTTCTCTATTGTAGCTATTATCTTTATAATCTTTGTTATCAGTATCAAATTCTTTTAAATTTGTGTCTTTTTGCGAACTATTACCTTCAACGACAACAACAAACTCAGATTTTACTTTTTCTTTTGAAAATTTAGCATATAATTCTCTAAATGTACCATAATGATGAGTTTCATAAATCATTGTCAAATTCATTCCCAAATAGACATTTCTATTTGGCATTATTGCACTTGCTGCTTCCAAAAAAGGTAATAATCTATAAGGAGTCTCTAATAATACCATTGTATATGGGAAATTGATTAAATCTTTTAATTCATCAATTCTCTCATCAGATTTTCTACTCAAAAATCCTGCAAAGAAAAATTTATTTATATTAAATCCACATCTAACTAATGCAGTCATAATAGAAGAAGCCCCTGGAACTACTTCAATATCAATATTAGCTTTTAGAGCAGCTTTTAGAAGTAATAGTCCTGGGTCAGCAAATATTGGTGTACCTGCATCAGAAATTAAAGCGAGTTTTTTACCTGATTTCAAAAGATTTATTATATTATAAACTTCTTTTTCTTCATTCTGCTCATTTAATGTCAAAAGTTCTTTATTAATTTTTAATTGTTTTAATAAAGATGCACCTTCTTTTATCTCTTCGCAAATTACAAAGTCAGATAATTTGATTAAATTCATTGCTCTAATGGTAATATCTTGATTATTTCCAATTGGCGTTGAAACAATATAAAGTTTACCTTTTTGATTATTATCGCCATTACTGTTATGATTTGTAAAATTAATTACCTGTTCTTCAAATTTCATTATGTTTTATTAAATTAAATATATAAATTGCATTTCTTATTTTAACAAAAATAAACAATAAATATTTAAAAAATAAATTAAATAGGTTGTTTGTCGTTAATTGTACAATAGTTTGAATAATAGTTTAGAAAATTCAATATAAGAAATTAAATTCAAGGTTTATATGGCAAAAATAGATAGAACAAAAATTGATAGAAAAATATTAGCTAAAAAAAGTAATAAAGTTGTAGATCTAAAATTCCCTTTAACTAAAAACAACTTGTTAATATTTGCATTAGGTTTTGGTGTTATAATATTAGGTTATGTTTTAATGTCAACTGGATTATCAAGCGAATATGCTTTTGAAGAAGGTGCTTGGAATAGCCCAATTGCAATATCTGTAGCTCCATTTCTTTTGGTGGTTGGATATTGTGTAATTATACCTTATTCAATTATAAAATATTTCCCAATTTCTAAATCAAATTCAAATACTTCACAAAGTGATGAAGATTCAAATTGATTTGAATTGTATTAAAATTATAAATTGAAATTTTGAATAATTAGTCTTTTATAAAATTAAATGAAGAAAATAGTTATTAACATTTAAGTTAATAACTATTTTTTTATAAAATTGTTTTTGATTTTTAATCAAAGTAGTTATTTTTGTAATCAATTATTAACTAAAAAAAATAAAATGAGTTTAGACATACAATTCTCGAATACTACTTTTGAAAATTCTCGCAAATCTACATCAGAATTACAAAGCATTGCAAATGAAATCAGAAAAGATATAATCAAAATGTTATTTCTTGCCAAATCTGGTCATAGCGGAGGTCCTTTGGGAATTGCTGACTTAATGTCAGTACTTTATTTTAATGGTTATATGAAGTACTCTGCTAATAATCCAAAATTAGAAACAAGAGATAGATTTGTATTAAGTGCTGGACACATGGCACCAGTTCTATACTCAGTATTAGCAAGGGCAAATTACTTTCCTACTGAAGAACTAAAAACTTTAAGAAAATTTGGAACAAGACTTCAAGGACATCCTGGTTTAGATGTACATTTACCTGGAATTGAAACTTCATCTGGTTCATTGGGTCAAGGCGTTTCTATTGCAGTTGGAATGGCAATAAGTGATTATTTAATTGATAAAAATAAAAGAAAAGTTTTTTGTATTACCGGAGATGGTGAATTACAAGAAGGTGCTTGTTGGGAGGCTGCAATGTCTGCTGGTTCATTCAAATTAAAAAATTTCTGTTGGATAGTTGACAATAATGATTGTCAGATTGATGGTAGAGTAATTGATATTATGAGCGTATATCCAATTAAAGATAAATTTGAAAGTTTTGGATTTGAAGTCATTGAAATTGATGGGCATAACTACGACGACTTAATAAGTGCTTTTGATAAATTTGAAGCTCACCAATCTTCAAATAATGAAAAACCTTTTTGTATTGTTGCCAAAACTTATATGGGTAACGGGGTAACCTTTATGCAAGACCAATTTAAATGGCACGGAAATCCTCCAAACGAGGAACAAGCAACTACTGCACTAAATGAATTAGATAATTTAGTTTTTTAGAATGAATTATTCCTTTACTGAATTAAAATCATTTAGTTCATCTGCTAAAATTGATATTTTATTAATAATTAATCCTACAAAATTAACTATATTTTTTATGAAATTTTTATCTGTTCTTTATTTATCATTATTATTTGTATCTTTTATTGGTTGTGATAATTCACAAAAGCAGATTAAAGAAGAAAATGTTATTGAAGAAAAAGTAATGAATAATAACAGTAATAATAAAAGTAATAATATATCGCAGTTTGAATTCAGTGAAAAAGTTGATGCTAAAAGCAGTGAGTTAGTGATGGCTAATCAACTAATGATTGAGACACAATTTGGAAATAGAGTAAATCCTGAAACATTTAAAACTGTTATTCCTTCAGCTTTTATGGAATACAAAGGAAATGTTCCAAGCATTGGTACATTAAATTATTCTGGATACTCTGTTACTTCATTGAATAATTCTTACAAAGGTGATAGAGGATTCTATAAATTAGTTATTCAAGATTTCGGCGATGAAATTGAATTTCCTGAAAAAAAGCAATTTGAAGAATTACCAGAAATAACTGGAATGGTAGTAGAGAAAGTACAAATTGAGAATGGTAAAGCATATTTGATTTGGGATAATGGAAATAATACAGGTTTTTTGAATGCTTTAGTTTATGAGAGATTTATTGTAAAAATTGATGCAACAAATGTATTATACAAAAAAGAAAGTTTGATTAAATTTTATGATAAAATAAAACTTAAATATATTAGAGAAATAACTCTTAAAGATAAAATTAAAAAGTAAAAAAATAGATAATTATTAATTTAGAAAAATAAATAAATGAAAATAATTGAAAGTGAAGGCAAAAAACCTACTAGAATTGGTTTTGGTGAAGGTTTAGTTGAATTAGGTGAGAGAAATCCAAATATAGTAGTTATTGGGGCAGACGTTACCGGCTCTGTAATGACATCTTATTTTAAAGAAAGATTTCCAGATAGATTTATATCTGTTGGAGTTGCAGAACAAAATGCGACAACAATTGCAGTTGGTTTAGCTTTATCAGGTAAAGTACCTTTTTTCTCTAGTTATAGTGCTTTTGCAGCATTTAGAAATGCAGACCAGTTAAGAGTTTCTGTTGCATACAATGAAGCAAATGTTAAAATTGGCGGTGGACATAGTGGAGTAACTGTTGGACCAGATGGTGCAACTCATCAATCATTAGAAGAAGTTGCTTTTTTGAGAACTTTACCAAATATGACTTTAGTTGTACCTTGCGATTATCACGAAGCAAGAAATGCAACTATTGCTATTGGTGAAATGGTAGGTCCTGCTTTCATTAGATTTGGTCGTTCTGCTGTACCTATTTTTACTGATCAAAATGAAAAATTTGAAATTGGTAAAGCAAAAGTATTAACAGATGGGAATGAATTGGCAATAATTGCAAATGGGTTATTGGTTTGGGAAGCTATATTAGCTGCCAAAGAATTAGAAAAAAATAAAGGAATAAAATGTAGAGTAATTAATTGTTCTACAATTAAACCGTTGGATTATAAAACAATTATTGATGCTGCTATGGATTGTGGGGCAATAGTTGTTGCTGAGGAACATCAAGTACATGGTGGACTTGGTGGAGCAGTTGCCGAAGCAGTTGTAAAAAATTTCCCTGTTCCAATGGAAATAGTAGGAATGAAGGATACTTTTGGTGGAAGTGGAGAACCTGAGGAACTAATCGAAAGATTTGCACTTAATTGGAAGGGTATTTACGCTTCTTCTTTAAAAGTGTTGGAAAGAAAAGAAAAAGGTTTTATTGGTTTGAGGGAAGTGAAAGATTTAGCTAAGTATGAAGATTATATTTAACACAATTAAGAATTAAAATTATTCTGCGTATTTGCATTGTTTTATTTATATTAATTTATTTATATTAATTTATTTGTATTCATTTATATAAGGATATAATTTTTATCATAGTTGAAGAAATAATAGATAATAAATTATTACAAAAATTAAGTAATATTGCACATTCTCATAATATTGAGTTATATGTAGTTGGGGGATTTGTAAGAGATTTATTTTTGAATAAGTCAGTCAAAGATATTGATTTTACAGTTGTAGGTGATGCATTAGAATTTGCCCAAATAATTGCAAATGAATTTAACTCCAAAGCAATTATATATGAAAGGTTTAGAACAGCATTAGTTCCAATTGGCGAGTATCAATTAGAATTTGTCGGTACAAGAAAAGAAGTTTATACGAAAAACTCTCGTAACCCGATAGTAGAAACTGGTAGTTTAAAAGATGATATTTACAGAAGGGATTTTACAATTAATTCAATGGCAATATCATTAAATAAAATAAACTATGGTGAATTTATTGATTTATTAAATGGTAAAACTGATCTTGAAAATAACATAATACGAACTCCTTTCAACTCTATAGATACATATAATGAAGACCCACTTCGAATGATGAGATGTCTTAGATTTGCCTCTCAATTAAATTTTGAAATAGAAGAACAATCTCTAAAATCAATCGAAATTTTAAAAGATAGAATCAAAATAATTTCTCAAGAGAGAATTACAGATGAATTTTTTAAAATACTCAAATCACCTACTCCAAGTATTGGATTAAACTATTTATACGAGACTGGATTATTAAATATTATTTTCCCTGAAGTTGCATACTTGTCTGGCGTTGATATTGTTTCAAAAAACAATATTCATTTTGCACATAAAGATGTTTTTAAACATACTCTTCAAGTATTAGACAACATTTCAACTGAAACAGAAAATGTTTGGCTTAGATTCGCTGCTTTGCTTCACGATATAGCTAAGCCTAAAACAAAAAAATATATTGAAGGTATAGGCTGGACTTTTTATGGTCACGAAGAAATTGGTGCAAGATGGATTAAAAGATTCTTTAGAGAACTAAAATTACCTATGCAACACTTAGATTATGTCGAAAAATTGGTTCGACTTCATCAAAGACCAATGACATTAGTTGAAGAACACATTACCGACTCTGCTCTAAGAAGACTTGCTGCCTATGCTGGTAACGATTTAGAAGATTTGCTAACTTTATGCAAAGCTGATATTACAACCAGGTCACAAAAAAAAGTAAATAAGTATCTTAAAAATTATGAAGTAGTAAAACAAAAAATAATTGAAGTACAACAGAAAGATAAGTTAAGAGAATTTCAGTCACCTGTCAGAGGTGAAACAATTATGGAGTTATGTGATATTAAGCCATCTCGATTAGTTGGATTTATTAAATTAAAAATTGAAGATGCAATTTTAGAAGGAATTATTCCAAATAACTTCGAAGAATCTTATCAATTTTTTTTAGAAAATAAAGATATTTGGATAGTTGAATTTAATAATATTTAAAATTATTATTTTTTCAAATTAATATATTTTAATTATTCAAAGTTCATTTCTAATATTACTCTTGTTCCTTTGTCTTTTTCGCTAAACAATTTTATATTAAAATCTAATATTTCTGTATATTTTCTTGCAATAGATAAACCCAAACCTATTCCTTGAATATTACTTATATTAGAGCCTCTAAAAAATGGTTCGAATACATATTTCATTTCTTGAGGCAATATACCAATTCCATTGTCAATTATTTCAATTAAAAAGCTGAATTTGTCTTTATAAATATTAATAATAATTTCGTCAGATGTTCCAGAATAAATGACTGAGTTATTTATAATATTTATCAATATTGTATTGAATATTTTTATATCTATATTCACAAAATAACTATCAATTTGTTTATTAAATCTAAATTTAAATTTGGGGTAATTTGCCTCCAAGTCTTTGATATAACTCTTAATATATAGCACTATGTCAATATTGACTTTATTTATATTTATTTTACCGTAATCTAATTTTTCAATAGTTAGGAGACTATCCAACAGATTTTTCATATAATTAACAGAGTCTTTGACTCTATCTAACTGTTTTAAAAAATTATCAGGTTGTAAATTTTTATAGAATTGTTCTAATAAATATGTAGAATTTAGAATTACAGTTAGTGGAGTTCTATACTCGTGAGAAACAGTTTGAACAAATTTTGTTTTTAAATTATTAAGCTCCTGTTCTTTTTCTAGTGTATTGCCAATTTCATAATTTGCTTCTAATAACTCTTTTTTTGTTACTTCCAAATCTTTTGATATTTTTTTATGTTCCTCAATAGTTTTTATTAGATATTCGGTTCTTTCTTCTACTCTTAATTCGAGTTTATTTTTATCGTTTTCAATTTGTTCGTAAGCAATTTGAAGTTTGTTCACCATATTATTGAATTGAAATGCAAACTTCCCTATTTCATCGTTTGATATTATCTCTGCTCTAAAATTGTAATCCCCCAAACTTATTTTTTCAGTCGCTGCAAATAAGAACTTTATTGGCAAAGTAATGCTTTTAGATAAAAAATATGAAACCAAAATAATTAAAATTATAGAAACAATATAAATGTAATCCTGAATTTTTATTATGAATTCAGCATTATCATTCTTTTCTTTGACTAAATTATCTATAATTTTGAATAACTTTTTTTCTGTAATTTTAATTTTAGTATCAATAGTATCAATTTTTTTAATGTAAGTAGTAAGTTTAATAAAATTTGTTTGGTAATTATTGATATTTTCAAGTATATATCTTGTTGTTTCAGATGAAATATCTTTATCATTAATTTTTGCTTTTAATTCTTCTAATAGATTGTTTACTGACTTTATATAAATTTCATTTTTTCTTAGTAAATAATCTTTTTCTCTCCTTCTTATCTGCAAAATCATAACTAAAATTTCATTATTATTTTGTTTATTTATTATACTTTCTAAATTATGTATGCTATTTCTAAACTCACCTTCTGTACCCATATTTTCGTTAATACCTCGAATTTTATAATATTCATAATATTTATTTAAATATAAAATATAATTGTTAATTTGAATATTAAAATAAGGGTTAGAAGTATATTTATTATCAATAAAACTTTTTTTAAGATTTTCAATATTTTGAATACCTGTTATTAGTTTATTTGTGTCTTTGTCAATATAAAACTCGTGTCTAAGAATATTTGCTTCAATGAGATAATATTGATTCTTGTCAATTTCACTTTTATTTTTTAGAATATTAAATGAAATAGTATTAGTTAAAATAATTATTAATAATATTAACCCGAAAAAACTTGCAAATATTAGTAATTTGCTAAAAAAAGATATATTTAATTTGTTCATATTCAATTTTATTTGAATACAAAATTAAATTTTATTTGTTAAGGCATAATGAAGTTTTAAATAATTTATTAAATTTATTTAAATATTTATTTTCCTATTTGAATACATTTTACATTATTTTGTATTTATTTTTAAATTAAGTTTAAACAATTTAATACCTTAAAGTAATATTTATTAAGTTTGTAACTATACTTTCATCAACTTTTACATTATGAAAAATTTAAATAAAAATATAATAATTAATACATCTGAATTGGGTGCAGGGTCAAGAGGTTCTTCTACTTTTTACAATGCATTAATAAATATTGCTCAAACAAAAGAAAATTTAACTTTTAATAAAGTTAATAAAATTGAAATAAAAGATAAAAATGAGCTCTTGGGATTAGAGCCAGAAACTAAATTTGCAAAAAGAATTGATTTGATAAATGATATTTTGAAAGAAGCAAGTGACACTATTTTTGATAATCTAAAAAAATATAATTTTAATTTAGTTCTAAGTGCTGATCATTCTAACGCTTTGGCAAGCATTTCTTCACTCAAAAAATTAGCTAATAACAAAAGAATTGGTGTAGTGTGGATTGATGCTCATTACGACATCCATACACCATATACAACTCCCTCTGGCAATGTTCACGGTATGACAATTGGTGCTGCATTAGGGCTTGATAATTTACAAAGCCAGAGAAATGAAATTAGAAGTAAAACTAAAGATAATTGGGATATAATGAAAAATATTTATGATATTAATCCCAAAATTAAATTTGAAGATGTTTGCTATATTGGTGTTAGAGACTTCGAAAAAGAAGAAGAAGAGTTAATTAATTCGAACAACATAAAATCATTTACTATTAACGACTTACGTAAAATTGGTGCTAAAGATTTAGCTAATAATGTTTTAAATTATTTTACTGATTGTGAATATATATATATATCATTTGATGTTGACAGTTTAGACCCTGATTTAATATCTTATGGAACTGGTACGCCTGTCAAAAATGGTATTTATTTACAAGAAGCAATAGATCTCTTTGATACATTTTTGGATTCTCCGAAAGTAATAATCTCAGAAATAGTAGAAATCAATCCATTATTAGATGACAATAACTTTACAATGCTCAATACCTCCTTAAATTTAATTGAAGTTATATTAAATAAAAAATAAAATAATTAAATATTCAAGAAATATGTCAAAACACATTAATAAATTAATACTCGTTTCTAAAATAATTCTTTTATCAATTATTTTTTATAATAATCAATCAGTTTTACTTTATTCTCAAACTTCAAAACAAAGTATTATATTAAAAGGAATTATATCTGATTCTTTAGTTAACTTACCTTTAATTTCTTCTAATATCAGAATATCAAACACCGAAATTGGTACTAAGTCTGACATCAAAGGGAATTTTTCTCTACAAATTGATTTTCTATATTTTGCAAATAATATTGAAATTAATTATCCTGGTTATCAAAAGTATACTAAAAGCATTAGTAGTTTACTAAATAGTTTAGAAACTAAACTTGATAATGATATACTTTATTTAGAATTCAAATTAGTTCCGAATAATTTCAAATCACAATCAGTGATAATATCTGCATCTAAAAATGTTCAGAATTCGCAAGACATACCAATATCGGTTTCTATCATTGAAAGTGATTTTATTAAATCAAGATCACAAAATTCTTTAGAAAGAATATTGCAATATATACCTGGGGTTGAAGTTAATAATGATAATATTAGCTTAAGAGGTTCATCGGGGTTTACTTTTGGAATTGGCTCAAGAGTTAGTTTATTACTCGATGGATTCCCTATGTTGGCAGCAGATAATGGTGATATGAAATTTGATGCATTGCCCTTTTATAACATTGAAAGAATAGAAGTCATCAAAGGCTCTGGTTCTGCTTTATATGGCACAAGCGCAATAGGAGGTGTAATAAATATTATCACTTCACCACCAACAGAAGATTTGAGCATAAAATCAAGACTATTTTCTGGGTTTCATTCACAACCTAATTATGATGAATGGAAATTTGACGGTGGTAATTTAATAAATTCTGGTGTTGACTTAAATATATCTCAGAAAATAGATAATTTTTCTTATACTACTTCATTAACTTATTTTAATCAAAAAGGTTATAGATTAAATGATAAAGCAGAAAGATATGCTATTTTTTCTAAGCTATATTATAATATAGAAGACAAAACATTTTTAGATTTTACTATTAACCATACCAATAATCAACAAGAGAATTGGGTATATTGGAAAAGTTTGACTCAGCCATTTTTGCCAGATACATATCCAGCTAATTCCGAAAATAATACTTCAATCAAAACTGCAGGAATTTTAAATCTAAAACATATTATTAATGAAGACAATTATCTAGTTTTAAAATCAGGTGTTTATAATACTTACTTTAATAACAATGTTATTTTGGATAATAACACTTTAAGAAAATCAGATGCAAATTCTATAAATATAGATGCACAATACAATAGTAAAATTAACGAAGATGTTTTTATAACTTTTGGGATTAATAATATTACAAATCTTGTTAATTCTATTACTTATGGAAATAATAACCAAAACATTTTCTCAACTTATTTTCAATCTGAATTAAATCACGTTGATAATTTAATTGTTACTATCGGAGCAAGATTAGATTTAGAAAATACATCAAACTTGAATAACAATTTGATATTTTCGCCTAAGTTAGGTTTAAATTATAATATTTGGGACCAACAATTCAGATTATCTGCTGGTCGTGGTTTTAGAGCTCCTTCAATTGCTGAAAGATTTTCAAATATCAATTTTCAAGGATTTTCAGTGGAACAAAATCTAAGTTTGAAAGCAGAAGAAAGTATCTCATTTGAAATTGGAACAAATAAAAATTTAATTTTTGATGATTATAGTCTTAATATAGATTGTGCCGTATTTTATAATAAATTTAATAATTTTATCGACCCAAGTATTAATATAAATTCAGAAAATGTGCCAGTAATTCAATTTAAAAATATCGTTGATGCACAAATTTTGGGAATGGAATTAAGTGTAAAACAACTTTTCTTTAATTTTATAGGATTTGAGAGTTCATTGACTTTGATGGACCCAAGAGATTTAGTTACAAATACAACTTTAAAATATAGGTCTAAGTTATTGTGGTATAATAGATTAATTTTACCTATTACAAAATCTTTGCAATTTCAAGCGGATTATAGATATAAAGAAAGAGTTGAAAATATTGACGAGAATTTAAAACTTCAAATTAGTGATTATGATTTTAGAGTGCCAATTAATGTGGTTGATTTTAGAGTTTTATATGATATAAATATTGATTTTGATTTGCCTATAAAACTCGCATTAAATGTAAATAATGCTTTTAATTATTATTTTGTTGAAATGGTTGGTAGCTTAGCACCAACCAGATTTGTTAATTTTCAATTAGAATATGCTTATTAATTAGTTACTTGATTCTATCAATTAATTCTTCTATTTCATTGATATTCTTAAAATTGAGAAACAACTTTTCATATTCAGAATTTTTTAATTCAATAACATAAACTTCTTTAAATTTCGTTACATCCCAAAAATGTTTTTGCTTGTTTTTATAATATGTCCCAGCTGTAATTAAAAATGGAAAACTTGTGCCTGGGATTCTCCAGCCTGCGAACCAATCATATTTTGCATCTTTTTTGTAAATCTTTTCTATATTGTTGATATTTACTTTTATCAAAGATTTAAAAGCCCATAATTTATGTGAACCCAATATTTCAAATTCTATATTTTCGTCAATTAAATTTATTTTTACCATAGTATTACACCCTTCTAAAATTAGTTTTGATTTACTGTTTCAATATTTTCTTTACCAAACCTAACAGAGACAATAGTTGATAATCCAGTCTCTTGTTGAGTAATTCCATACAAAGTATCTGCTGCTTCCATCGTTTTTTTATTATGAGTTACAATTAAGAATTGCGTTTTATCAGTAAATTGCCTAATCATATTTATAAACCTTCCAATATTTGCATCATCAAGTGGAGCATCTACCTCATCTAAAATACAAAATGGACTTGGTTTTACCATATAAATTGCAAATAATAATGCTATTGCTGTTAAAGTTTTCTCACCACCTGATAACATTTCAATAGAATGTGGTTTTTTACCTGGTGGTTTTGCAGTTATTTCTATATCAGATTCTAATATATTACCGTCAGCTAATTTTAAGTCCGCAAAACCCTCTTCATCGAATAATTTTGTAAATAAATATTTGAAATTTTCTTTTACTTTTTCAAAAGTTTCGCTGAAATTTTGTTCTGCTTTTTGATTAATTTCATTTATTGTTTCAATTAAAGTTTTCTCAGCTTCAAATAAGTCATTGATTTGATTTTGTGTAAAATTCAATCTATTATTTTGTTCTTCAAATTCTTCTAAAGCCAAAAAGTTAACACTACCGATTTCAGACAATTTCTTTTTTAATTCAACTACATTATGTTTATGTTCAATAAAATTATATTCTTCACTTTCATATTTAAGATTACTGATTTCTAAATTATATGTTTCAAATAATTTATTATTTATGATATTTTTATTGGTAATCAACTCATTAAAATTCAAATCTAATTTGTGCAAGCTTTCTTTTCTTTTATCAATATTTTTTCTAACAATTTCTAATTCTTTTTCTGTTTCTTCAACATCTACCCTAAAATCTTGAATTGAATTTTCTTTAATCATTTTTTCATTTTTAACAACTAACAATTTCCCTTCAACATCTATTAATTCATAATTTAATAGATTTATATTATTATTCAAAGAATTAATACTACCTTCAATTTCTTTTAATTCGTTTTTATTATTTAATAATCGCTTATCAAAGTTAGTTATTTGTGTTTCAAATTGAGATATTATTAGTTTCACTAAATTGATATCAGAATTAGTTCTCGTGAAATTTATTTCTTTTTCTCTGTAATTGTTATCTAAAGTTTTAAATTCAATTTCTAAAGCTTCTAAGATGTTCTTTAGAACAATAAAGTTTTCTGTTTCAATATTTAAAAATGTTTCACTATCATTTACTTTAATGTTAAGGTCATTTATTGATAGGTATAATTCTTCAATTTCTTTCTCTAATTTTAATTTATTTTCAATAATATTAGTTTGCTTATTTTCAATTGAATGAATATTTAGTTCATTTTTAGAATTATCTTGATTTAATCTATTAATCCTAATTTCATTATTATGAATACTATACTGCAATTCATTAATATTTATTTCTTTTAATTCATTTGTTAAATCTATTACTTTGATATTGTAATCTGTAATTATTGAATTAATTTCAGAGATTGTCTTTTCTAATTCTCTAATTTTTAAATTTCTACCGATTAATACATTTTCTTTTGAATTTGATTTACCACCTTTAATCAAAAAATCACTTCTGTAAAAAGTTCCATCGTTGGTAATTACAGAAATATTTGATTTAGAATTTACATCTAATTCATTAATAAATTTTATGGCATCAGAATTTTCTTTGATGTAAATTATATCCTTTAATAAGAAATGAACTAATGGGATTAGTTCTACATCAGTTTTCACTTTATCTTTCAAGTAAATGACATCTTGAAAGTTTTGGTTAATCTTATTTGTTTCTTTATTTGTATTTGAAGATTTATTATTCAAGTTTTCAATTTGTTCTTTAATTACAAAATTTGTGAATCCTTTCTCATTCTTTTTTAATAGATTAATAGCAATATTTGCTTCTTCGGTATTATTGAGTATAAAATAATGTATTTTTTCTCCCAAAGCAGATAACAATGCTGTCTGATATTCTTTATCTATATTTATAGCTTCTATTATTGTTTGTTTATCACTAGATGTAATCATTTCATTAGTTTTCATTAAAAAACTGATTGTAGAATCTGTATCTGATAATCCTTTAAGAAATTCTAATGAAGCTTTTTTGCTACTTAAATTACTTTTTTGTGTGATTAGTTCCTGATTAAAATTTTGTAATTCTTTATCAATTAATTCTTTTTTCTCTTTTTCTTGAACTAATTTGGAGCTCAATTCATCATTTTGTTTTGTAATATCAGCAATTTCTTGATTTATTTGTAATTCTTTTTCTTTAAAATTTATAAGACTTGTATCTATATTTGCTATTTCTGACTCAAAATCATTAATTTTATTTTGAATAGAAATTAATTTATTTTTGTTTAAATTTAAATTATTTTTGTTAATATTTAAGTCATTTTTGAAACTAAGTAAATGATTATTTTTTTCGTCATAATCTTCTTTTTGAAACTTTAATTTTTCTGATAATTCTAACCTTTCTTTAAATAAAATATTCTTTTCTTCTTCAATATTTGTCAATAATTCAAGCTTTGAATAAAGGTCTCTATTAGAATCAATTATACTATCTTTAATTTTTTCAATTTCTGTGCTTGAGTTATTAATTTCAAATTCTAATCTATTTTGTTGAGATATTGTAGTGTTTATTCTTTCATTATTTATAGCTAAATTTTGCTTTTTATCATTATAAATTAAATTGATTTCTTTTTCATCATTCAAACATATTTGATATTCACTTTGGATTACACTTAACTCTTCTTTTTTAGTATTTTTTAATACATTTAAGTTTTCAAAATTAGTGTTCAGCTCGTCTAATTCTTTGTTAAGATTATTTATTTCGATTTCAATATTTTTTACTTTTTGATTAATCAATATAAATTCAAAATAAAACAACTTTAGTTCAGATTCCTTTAGTTCATTTAAAAATAAATTATATTTTTTTGTTTTTGAGGCTTGTTTTGATAAAGAATTAACATTTTTTTGAATTTCTATAAGAATATCGTTTACTCTATCCAAATCCTCTTTTACTTTAACTAATTTGTTTGTAGTCTCTTTTCGTCTTAATTTATATTTTGTAATTCCAGCTGCTTCTTCAAATAAATGCCTTCTTTCTTCTGGTTTTCCGCTCAAAATAGCTTCTACCATTTTTAATTCAATAACTGAATATGAATCGGCTCCCATACCAGTATCCATAAATAAATTATGAACATCTTTTAATCGACACTTTGTTTTATTTAAGAAATAATTACTATCTCCAGACCTAAATAATCTTCTTGTAATGTTAACTTGATTATATTCAGATGATAAAATACCTTTATCATTTTCTATTATCATAGTTACTTCTGACAAACCAAGTGGTTTTCTGGTAGCAGTTCCATTGAATATGACATTTTCCATTACATCAGAACGCAATACAGATGACTTTTGCTCACCTAACACCCATCTAATTGCATCAACTATGTTTGTTTTTCCACATCCATTCGGACCTACTAATGCTGTTATACCACCATTAAACTTAAATTTGGTCTTTTGACCAAATGATTTAAAACCATAAATTTCTAATTCGGATAGGTACATAATAATGAAATAAAAATGATTTTTGAATTTTTAAATTAAGATAACTTCAATACTAACTTATTTTAATGAATATTAAAATTTTTATAAATATTAATTTGAATATTTTTTAAACAAGTTGTGAAAAAATTAATATTTTGTTAATAATTCTTAACATTATTTTTATTTTTATATTTAAATTATTATATTGCTGTTTATTAAATAAGATTTTGTTTGTTTTTTATTTATTTTTTAATTATTAATATTTGAGGTTTCTCATGAAATATTTCTTACTTATGTTTTCTTGTTTTATTCTTTTAAGTTCAAATCCTTTAATGTCTCAAATTAGTATAGTAACTCAACCTAAAAGTGTTTCGAATTGTCTGAATTCAATGAACAACTCTATGGAATTTGTTGCTAATGTTGATTTGATTACATTAGATTATTATACTACTTGGTATAGAGATGGAGTAATGTTTGCTGGTCCATTTATGAATGAAGGAAGATATAATTTCACAGGATTCGATTTCAAAATATCTGGTGTATATAATGCACAAGTATATACAGTAGCAAAAGGTGATGGTGTAAATGGGATACAAACAACTAATATTACAACAAATAGCTTTTTGGTAAATGTATTATCTAGTACAATTATAACTAAAGCACCAAAAACACAAATGATAAGTATTGGCGAAACAGCAAGTTTCTACGTAGAAGCTCATACTTTTGGATATGTTGGTGGTGCTAATAATCAAAATATATTAGTTGAATGGTGGAAAGGTAATACAAGATTAACTGATAATAATAAATATGCAGGTACAAAATCATCTTTATTAACAATTAATAATGTTATTGTTTCTGATTTTTCTGATGATTATAGAGTAGTTATCAAAGGTCAATGCGGAAATGATACTAGCGTTGTTTTTGGAGCAGTTCCTTTACCTACTATTAATATTAGTCAACAACCAGTTTTTGCATCTGGTTGCTTCGGAACACAACTTTCTTTCTCAACTGATGCTTCTATATCTTCAAACGATACATTAACTTACCAATGGTACGCAGACGGTGTAATGTTGGTTGATGGTGCTGGAATAAGTGGATCAAACACCAATAATCTTTTATTTACTGCTACAGTCAAAAATGGTTATATTTGGTGTATGATTGCTACAAAAGATAATAAGTTAAATGCCAAAACTATTGAGGTCGCATATAATACTTTTTATATTCTAACAATCAATTCTCACACTATGGATATGAATGTGAAAACTGGAACAGAATTAAGTATATCTGTTGATGCACAAGGCGATGGGGATTTGTCTTATGAGTGGACAAAAGATGGTGTTGTAATGGATACAGTTAAAACTAATAAGTTTATTTCTTATAGTGTGACTGTTGAAGATGCAGGTGTTTACCAAATTAAAGTTACAAACTTATGTGGTTCTGTTTCGACTGCTACTATTACTATTTCAGTTACATCTGCAATATCATTGAGCATCGAAGACGATTCAAATCAATTAGGTTTAATTCAGAATTACCCTAATCCTGTTGTAGATAATACAAAATTGGTATTTAAAAATAATTTTGCTACAAATGTGAAATTAGTTTTATCAACTATCACTGGTAATGTCATCTATTCTCAAGACTTAGGTGAGTTTAATGCTGGGCTTAATACTTTTGACTTAAATATAAGTGATTTTAATTTAACATCTGGTATTTATTTTGTTAATTTAATTTCAAATGAATTTAATTCAACAAAACAATTAAATGTAATTAGATAATTAAACATAGTTTAAATAATTTAAATAATTTAAATAATTATTTTTAAGTACTTTGCAAAAGAGTTTCAGATTGAAACTCTTTTGTTTTTTTATTACAAACTTGATTTTATTTTTTAAATTTTATTATTGCTAACTTAATTTTATTTTCATTATTAATTAATAATTCATTAGCGGCTTGATAAGTTAATTTACATTTATTCATAATTATTGCTGTTTTGACTTTCCCATTACTGGAATTTAATAATTCATTTGCAGTATCGTAATTAATATCACAAATATCCATTAATATCTTTTTAGCTCTTTCTTCTAATTTTGAATTTTTTAGCTGTAGGTCAACCATTATATTGTTGTAAGTCTTTCCTAACTGAACAAAAGTAGCTGTTGTCAACATATTTAGAACCATTTTTTGGGCTGTACCAGATTTCATTCTTGTTGAGCCTCTTATTACCTCTGGACCTACAATTGGATTAATTAATAAATTATATAAATTATTAGCTTTAGAGTATTCATTTTGTGAAGAAGTTGTAATAAATATTACATAACTACCAATTTCAAGAGCTTTTTTCATTGCCCCTAAAACAAATGGTGTACGTCCAGAAGCAGCTAAACCACATACAACATCTTTTTGGGTTAAATTCATTTCTTTTATAGCACTTCCACCTTGTTCAAATGAATCTTCAACTCCCTCTTTGGCTTCAAACATTGCATCTTTACCACCAGCAATTAAGCCAACAACTAAATTGTTGTCCACACCAAAAGTTGGTGGACATTCTGATGCATCAACAATACCTAATCTGCCTGAAGTACCAGCACCAACGTAAATTAATCTACCACCTTTTTTGAATCTATCTACAATTATATCAACTGCCTTAGAAATATTGTTTAATTCACTTTCAATTGCAATGGCAACTTTTTTGTCTTCTTCATTAATTATCTTTAAAATATCCAAACTACTCATTATATCAATATTATTAGATTTAGTATTTGTTGATTCTGTAGTTAAATTTGATATTTCATTGAATAAATCTAAATTTTGAATAAATTTATTTGTATTATTTGAATTTGGTTTATTAGATTGCATTTTAATTTTAAGTTTAGTTAAATTATTATTTTTTGAAGAGTAAACATTTTGAAAATTTTTAGAAATATCTTAGTCTTGCTATTTTCTATTATAATATTTTGTAATAATAGTATTGCACAAATTATGCCAAGCAATAATTTTAAGTTTAGACCAGATATTTTTGACTCACTTCAGTTAAGAGGCAATAAATTAGTTGAGAATAGTTATGGTTTTGGGGTTAATAGTTATTTTAACTCCGAAATATTAGTAAATAATAACTCATATAAAAATGAAAAAGATAGGATTTTTAGGTTGAATGGGATAATAGAAATATTTAAAAGTAAACGAGATATAATATTATTATCATTAAATAACGAATTAAATGCAAATAGTTTGAATGATATAAGTTTTAATCCAAGACAGGCAATATGGGAAGAGAATTTAGTTTATTTACATAATTTAGGTAAATTTAATAATAAACATTTTATTTATAATGTTAGTTTGTTTCATAGATGTAAGCACGATATTGATAATTTGGACCCAGCAAATAGTGACATACCCAATTTGGAAGCTAACCTAACAAAACGGGTAATTATTTTAACTGGTTTGACTACTGGACTCACAATTTCTAATAATCCATTTTATTATAATTCAAACTTTCAAAGTAAAAATATTAATAATAAAACCGAAGATGATGTTCTTGACATTGAAGATATAAATAATGTAAAGAATAAAAATATACTTACAGATACTGTAACTCATTATAAAAACAAATTCCGATATTTTTCTAAAGTAGAATTTGAATATTATTTAAATAAGTCAGATTATAGATATCCACAAACAGAAATTGCTTATGATTGGAATAAATTAGTGTTAGGAAATCGATTTAATTTTAGAATTGATTATGAAATACAAAATAATTGTAATATATTTACAAAAACTGATTTTACATTATTGTTTTTTGAAAAATCACAAACAAGAACAAATTACAATTTAGAGTTTGGTGCAAATTTCTCTGGACAAAATATGGCGTTTGAATTATATTTTACAAAACAATTTCTTTTTGACGAATTAGTTTTTGTAGATCAAAATAGTACTCAATTCTTTGGAATTGGGTTAAGATTGTTAAATTTAAACTTTTATTAAAAATGGATAACATGTCTTGCCCAGTTTGTTTTAGTAACAACATTTTATTTCAGTTTAAAATTGATAATAATAACTTTACAGATAAAATCTTAAATTATTATAGATGTAAAAATTGTTTTTATTTTTACAGAATTCCAGATACTTTATTAATTGATTATAAAAATGATTATGTAAATGTAAATTTAATCAATAAAAGTAAAAAATTAGCACAAAACTATTTTGATTATACTAAAAGTATAATCAAAATTAAAGATAATCTTTTAGAAATAGGTGGAAGTTTAGGTTATTTTTGCAAAATAGTACAGGATAATATGAATTTACACTGTATAAATTTTGAATTATCTGATTATGCTCTAAATTATAGTAATAATATAGAAGTACAATCTATAAATAATTTCGATAATCTAAAATCAAATTCATTTGATAATATTGTTTCTTTTCATGTTTTAGAACATATACCACCAAATGAAATTATTTTATTTTTTGAAAATATATTAAATCTTTTAGCTGATGACGGAAAAATCTTATTATTTACACCTAATGCAAATAATAAAAAATTAGATTTATTAAAAAAATATTATGGTTGGTTAGCTCCTTCGGAACACATTGGATTTTTTGACATTAGAACAATTATATATATTTTAAAACAACTTGAAGAAAAAACTGGTGAAAAATTCATTTTGACTTTTAATTCAAAGATACCATCATTTTATCATTATCCAGTTGTTTCTTTTATTTCAATGTTTAGAAATAAGTTTAAAATAAAATCATCTGATTTTGAAACTCATAAAGAATATAAAATACAAAAACCTAATTTTAAAAATAAAATTATTCAATATTTTAAATCTTTATTTTCTTTTTTTCTTATATTTGAAAAGTTATTATTTTTACCTTTTTATTTAATATTTGATTTGATTTATAAAGAGAACGATGAATTGGTAATAACAATACAAAAAAGTAAAAAGTAAAAATAAATAATAAAATAACATTAACTAATAAAGTAAATATGACAAACGAACAATTTTTTGATGCAGCTTACTCTAATGATATTACTAACTTAAAATTAGGCATTTCAAAAGGAATTGACCCAAATATATTAGATGAAGAAAGCTGGACTGCTTTGTGCTGGGCTGTGAATTATTCTCATTTTGAGGCAAGTGATTTTTTATTAAACAATAAAGCAAATATAAATTATATTGATACAGAAAAAGAATCTGTACTTATGATTGCAATTCAAGCAGAAGATTTAAATCTAGAATTATTGAATTTATTGATTGAAAATGGAGCAAGTATAGATTATCAAGATTCTATCGGTTGGACAGCACTAAGCCATTCAGTGGCTATGGATGATGCTGACATTGCTGAATTTTTGCTTTCTAAAGGTGCAAATCCAGATATAAAATCATTATTAGAAAATGATGAAGATTATGAAACGCCAAGAGAAATGATAGAATCAAAAGAGTTAAAAAGTATATTTGCAAAGTATGAAAAGAAGTAACTTGCCTTAAATCTATTAAAAATATATAAAGTTTTGTTAAATATAGTTGAATATAGTTTAAATATTATGTAAAACTAAACTTTATTGCTTTTAGACTTAGCAAATATGCCCAATAAAATTAATAATGAAACTAATATTGTAGATATACTTATATAAGCACCTTGAGTAAACTTATCGGACTTATAAGTCATTTTAATTATATGTTTACCTTTGCCTATTTCAAAGCCTCTTAGTGAATAGTTTGTTCTCAGTAATTCACTTTCTTTATCGTCGACAAACAATTTAATTGTTGGATAATATACTTCACTCAAACAAACTATACCTGCATTTGGTGATTCTAATTCAAATTCTATATATTCAGAATTATATTTTAAAATATTATATTTAAAATTAGTATTATTTTCACTTGAAATTAAATTAGTGTCATTCATATCTTTGTTAAAAGTTAAATAATTACTTTTATTTAATTCATTTAACTTGTCATTTGATTTGTTATTTAATTTCTTCTCAACTATTGCACACTTTTTAAAATCAAATTGTGGATTATCTTTCAAAAAGCCAGCAATATCTTTAGAATCTAAAACTATATAGTTGTTATTAATCCAAGCAAAACCTAAATTATTTATATTTTCATAAAATCTTGGTGCATTTTGTACTTTATCAATTCCAATTTCATACTGTACATTATGCAAATCGTTTACTTCTTCTCTTGTAGCCACTGGTGGATGTACTTTATCTAAAACCAAAGGGTTATATCCCTCAATTAACATTATGCTTTTCATTAAGCCCAAATTTCGTGGTAACGCCATATAAGATGGATTATACATTCTGCTATTAATTCTGAAAATTTTATTAGGATTCTGAGCCAAATTCACCTTAAAGGCACTTTCAATTCTTTCATCGACTAAATAAGTATCTTTAGGATTAGATTTGTTGTTATTAAAATTATATCCGAAAATATACAAATCTAAAAAAGTAATCAAAATTAATAATGGAATAGTAATTATTGGATTAAGTAAATCTTTATAAATTGCAAATAATATAACTCCAATAATTAATACTAAAATTAATGAATAAGAAAAAGAAGAGGATAAAAAGCTTGTTATATCAATGTTGTCAGTTGGTACATCAAACAAACTATCCATTAAGCCTAAATTTAAAATAATTATCATCAAAAGAGGTATAAATATAGCAATTATTAATGCTTTTAGTTTTTTGGAACTTACTTGGTTATCATCTTTGGATAATAAATAATCTAATCCTAATGAAGAAGATAATGAAAACACAGTAATCATAAAAAACATTATTCTTGTTGGATTTCTAAAAGTCCCAAAATAAGGTAAATTATAGAATATTGAAAAAATGAAGCCATTAGAACCTAATGCATAAATTAATGCAAATATTGATATAAAAATAAAAAATATAGTTTTGGGTTTGTTATAGGTAGAAATAAAATAGAATAAAGTTAAAATTAAAGATGTCAATCCAAAGTAAAAAGCTGTTTCCCAATAATAATGTGATTTAAAGTCTTTTTTGTAATTTAAATAAAACGAACTTTTGACTTGTTCATTAGGTGAGATAGCCCCGTATATATCTGGATTAAATACTGAAATTAGTTGACTTGTTTGTAATGAGCCTTCTGTTGCTAATTCAAAAGAATTTTCATTTCTTCTTGATTCTTTTGCTAATTCAAGGGAGGGTAGTAACTGAATACTAAAAATACAAATACCAATTAAAATTGGTATAAAAGAAAATACTGAGATATTTAGATATTCAATTGCATTTCCTTTTTTTATTAAATTGTAAATCAAATAAAAGATATAAACAAAAAATAAAAATAGTGAAATATAAAGCATTGTTTGTGGGTGACCAGATAAAATAGAAAACCCAAATATTAAACCACTTATGATAGAGTATTTTATTCTTTTTAATAATTCAGTTTCAATTAGTCCTTTTCTGAAATACATTAATACCAAAGGGAACCAAGCCAAATGGTATATCATCATAGGATGAATAACGTGGCATATCATTAACATAGAGAAAGAATATGTAACTGCACCCAAAAGTGACGAAAGTGAACTTATCCCGAATGATTTATTAAGTAACCAAAAATTGAATTGAGCAATAATAAAGTGAAGTACTATTACTAATTCTAAAGCAAATACTGGTAATTCATTATTAACTAAAAACAAACCTAATAATCTATTTAGAGGATAAAAAAATCCAACTTGTAAATCTGCCAAAAAAGGCATACCAGCAAATGAAAAATTATTCCAATGTGGTAAAAAGCCTTTAGCAAATTCGTTTGCAGCATAAGTTTGATGAGGTAAAACGTATTCTGTAAAATCTTCCCAGAAAAAGCCATCAAAGAAAATATTATTAAAATATAATATAGCAAATATTGTGAAAAGACACAATGCAATCAAAGAATGAATTTCTAATAATGTTTTGATATTGTTAGATTTACTTAATTTACTTAATTTTTCATTATTGATATTAATTTTTGAAATTACTTTGTTTTTCATAAATATTTGTAAGTGTATTGATTAATAACTCAATTATTATTTTAATTTTTGAGCAATTACAATTATAGATAAACCAAATGGGAATTTAATATTAGGTAAAAATTTCTTTTCTTTATCAAAAATACTTTTCAAAATTGAATTAGTGGTATCTGAAACTACATCAACTGGAGAATTACTTTTTTTGTTCAATAATTTATCCAAAAATCTTTTGACTACTACAGCTGGAAATAAAAAAGTGTTAAAATAACTTGAATATTTAATATGAAAACCCTGAGATTTTAATAGTTTTTCAAATTGATTGATATTATATCTTCTATAGTGCATGTGTATAATATCATGTTCACTCCAAAGCCATTTGTAAGCAGGTACAGTAGCAACAAAATATCCACCAATTGGTAGCAAGTCATAAATATCATTTATTGCTTTAGCATCGTCTTCTATATGTTCAATTACATCAAGTGCAAAAGCTGTTGAAAATTCGATATTCTCGTTTTTCCCCTCGCTTTTAAGTTTATTTTTTAATTCATCTATATAACAATTAAATAAATTAATTAGTCCCCTTTTTTTGCAATAGTCCAATGCTATAGGTTCTGTATCCAGACAATATACTTCATATCCCTGATTTTGTAAATTAATTGCAAAACCACCAGTACCACATCCAATGTCTAAAACTTTTGAGTTACTTATTTTTTTGTCTTTATTACATAAAGTTTCAAAAATATTTTTTACAATAGAATTTCTTGAAAGAAACCAAAAATAGTTATTTTCGATTTGATAATTAGAGTGATAAACAACTTCGTTCATTTAATTTTATTTAGAATTTGCAATTGATTAAGTTATAAAATTAATAAATTTTATTGAGAATATTAAAAAAAGTATTACCATAAGTGAATTTAATTAAAATTAAACTTAACTTTTGATGAATTAATAAATTATAAACATTGATATTTTAATTTAGAATGGAGTCCAAACAAAATTAAATACAGGCACAGCGAATGGCTGAGTAAAAAACATTATACCAAAATCAGAAGAAAATTTAGAATTAGTAAGTCTAAGACCTAATAGTACGGCTGTATTTGTAGGTGTAGCAATATCACTATTCCACATCTCCCCAATGAAATGTAGGTCATTACTATTGCTAAATTTGGTATCTAAGCCAAGTCCTAACCCCATACTTCCATTAAAATAACTTATTGGAATTCTTTCATTTGCAAATTTCAAAGTATAAAGGTCTTGATTACCCAATTTATAAAAGAATCCACCAGTTAAAATAGATTTATAACTCGTAAAACTGGCTACAGCATATAAATGTTGAAAATTATTATTGTGATTAATAAAAGCAAGATTTCCACCAACTGCTATTGATGCTTTTCCTTCCATACTTTCAAATTTCTCATCATAAACTGTTACTTTTAGATTCATTGTAGTAAATTGTTCGTTTCTATTTATAAAAGGAACAACAGATGTACCAGCAGTTATAGAAATATTATCTCCAATTCCAACACCACCGTAAAAAAACAAAAGTTCATAATTTCCTACAAAGTGGTCACCTTTAATTGGTTCTGCAGTCGGTAGTAAAAAAACTCTATGTTTATGTCGATAATAACTTTCTTTTAAATATATCTGTGATATTTGGTAATCATAAATTATAGTTTTCCCTAATTCAGTTTTGAATTTTATACCTAATCCTTCATTTTCTTTTGCATTATCATTTTCGATTTTTTCAACTATGTATCCTGAAAACAAATCACCATTTTTTAATTTTATAATATACTCTTTGTCATAACTAATCTCTAATTTTTCTAAAACTTCAGAAGATAGATTTAAATTAAAGAATAAAATTAAATTTATAAATATTAAAATACTTTTTGTTGTTGAAGAAATCATTTGTTGAATATTATTTTTTTTAAATTAAATTAATTATTACAATGATTAACACATAATCATTAATTTTATTACATTTTAAATTATTTTTAAACACTTAAATAAGCATAATAAAATAAGTTATTTGTTATTAAAGGAAACATTAATTCAAAAAAAAAGACCACAATAATGTGATCTTTTAATTTTTTCTATAATAAGATTAAAATAATTAATTAATTAAAGTTAATCTTCGCTGATTACCCAAACTTTAAGAGGTGCAGTTACTTCTTGGTGCAATTTAACTTTAACAGTGAAAACACCCAAAGTTTTGATTGATTCATCAATTGTAATGTTTCTTCTGTCAATTTCATAACCATGAATAGTTAATTCCTTAGCAATTGCAGCAGGAGTAACGGTACCAAACAATCTACCTTCTTCTCCAACTTTCATAGAAAGTGAAACTTGTAATTCAGATATTTTAGTTGCTAAAGATTCAGCAGCCAATTTTAATTGTTCATATTTTTTATGGTATTGCTTTTTCTCTACTTCTAGTCTTTTGATTGCAGAATCTGAAGCATAGTATGCAAATTGTCTAGGTATTAAGAAGTTACGAGCGTAACCGTCTTTGACATTGACTAAGTCACCCATTTTACCTAAATTTTCTAAATCTTGTCTTAATATTATTTTCATTTTTTGTTTAAACTCCGAATTCGATTTATCTGTTTTTTATTTTAAATATTGATTTTAAAGTAATTTAAAAGTATAAAATTTTAATTATTATAATTTTTATTTATCTTCTGTTTTAGTCTCTGTTTTCTCTTCAATATCAATACTTATGTTATTACCAGATCCGGTTTTACCTTCAGCCAAAGCTCTTTGTTTTCTTAATTCAATTAATTCAGTAGGTAAATCTAAAATTAAGTGTCTAATAATAGAATTTTCTAAAACTAATAATCTTTCGAATTGAGGAATATCAGACGGTAAAGAAGAATATACTAAATGTATATAATAACCGTTAAATTTTTTGTTAATAGGATAAGCAAGTCTTCTTCTGCCCCATTTATTAACTTCGACGATCTCACCACTATTATTAGTTAGAAATGTGGTTACTTTAGAAACGACTTCGTCGATATCTTGGTCTTCCATAGCAGCGTTCACTATGAAGGTCGTTTCATATAATTTTCTTGGATTCATAAAAAAATACCCAGTTACTTTATATATTAATTGTAAAAAAGATTGATTACAAAATTATAAATAATTTGTTTAAATTCAAAATATTATGTATAATTTATTGAATATTTATCAACATATTAGATAAAATGTTTCATTTTCGTAAATATGTGTTGAATATGTGTTGAATTTTTATTTAATTTTATCATAATTTTCAAAATCTAGATAATATAAATTACCCATAAAAGTTCCGAAATAATATTTATCACCAATATCACCAGCTTTAATATATTTTTCATCAAATTTTATACTTTTCCAAACATTCCCTCTGTCATTGCTAATATGTACTCCATTTCTTGCAACTGCTAATATTTTATTATCTTTAGAAGAAATATTGAATATTTCTCCCAAATCCATTGGCAGTGAAATAACTTTTGCATCGGCTTCTGGATTAATTACTATTTTCATACTTTCCAAATCACTAAATAACAAAGTAGTATCATTGACACAAATTGATTTTACATCACGAGTAAATGTTTTAAATAATCTCCAATTGTTAGATTCATTTTTGTTATAAAATAAACCTTGATTTTGACCTACAATAATTTTGTTATCATATAATTCAATATTTTCGTTTGACTTTATTTCTAAATTTTTTGTTATATTTTCTACATTTTCAAAATTTATGTCAGATTTGAAAACTCCGTTATTAGTTGCAATGTAAAGATATTGGTTATCATAAGCAATGTCATTAATGTAAGAATAAGTGAGAGTTGTATCTGACTCGAACAATTCAACATTACCCTTTTGTAATCCATCATTGGACAAATCAGAATAAAGAATACCTTTATTAGTACCAACTATCATAAATTTTTGGTCAATAAATATACAAGTAGGATATCTATTATCAGAAATAGTCAAATCTTGAAATGATTTCTTTTTTTTATTATAAATATGAAGATTTGTTCGAGTTCCAATTACCAAATAATTTCCAAAATCTTTAATTGTAAGAATGGAAGACTTATTAGGTATTTCTATTTTTTTGAATAGTTGGTTGTTTTCATTAGAAATTAAATTTTGCATCACAAAAGTGAAGCAAATTATACACGTTAAATAAAATAAATTCTTTTTCATATAATTAATACTTTTAATATATTTTAAAAACTATTTAGACTATTTTTTACAATTATATTGTAAATTTATAAAATTTAACAACAATTTGGTTACATTTTTATTGCAAAACCTAACTAATACTAAATTAAATAACTTAATTTTCGTTTTATATATTTACAAAATTAAATTCTAAAAAATAAAATGAAAATCAAAAATAAATTTAAACTATTGACTTTTTATAAATTTGTTGATATTGAGAATCCACAAGCAGTTGTAAATGAACATAAAATCTTTTGTGAAGATATTGGAATAAGAGGTAGAATATTTATTGGAGAAGAAGGTATAAATGCAACTTTGAGCTGCAATGAAGGACAATATAAAGCTTATCAATTATTTTTAAATAGTTCTAAATACTTTAATGATATTGCTGATATTGAAGAAAAAATTACAAATGTAACTACTCATCAATTTCCTAAGTGTATTGTTAGATATAGAAAAGAAATTGTTACTTTGGGTACTACCTACAAAGCAAAAGAAATTGAAAAATTTAAAAACAAAATAAAAGTTGAAGAATTTAAAAATCTTTTGGATAAAAACCAAGATGATTTTGTTGTTTTGGATATGAGAAATAACTATGAATTTCAATTAGGACACTTCAAAAATGCAATACCGGCTGGTACGGTAAATTTTAGAGATGTAAAAGATTACGTTAGTGACTTTAAAGAGAAATTTAAAGATAAACAAATTATAATGTACTGCACTGGCGGAATTAGGTGTGAAAAGTTAGCTGTAATGTTCGAAAATGAAGGGTTGAACGGAGTAAAGCAGTTAGATGGTGGTGTTGTAAAATATGTAAATAATTTTAATGATGGTAATTGGTTAGGTAATTTATATACTTTTGATGGGAGAGTCTCAACAAAAGTTGGTGATGAAAATACACATACAATTATTTCGAGATGCCATTATTCTAATGAGCCAGCTGAAGATTATTTTAATTGTAGATACGGACCTTGTAATTTACAAATAATTGCAAAACCAAAAGAATTTAGAAAACATTTAGGATTTTGTTGCGAAGAATGTTATAATAAAGCATACAATGATTTACTAATAAAAGATGATAAATTTGACCCAATACAATACAAAGATTTAAGAATTGAATTGAAACAAAATCCATCTAAAAAAGAAGAAATTGAGGAAATAATAAGATTACATTTAAGAAAATGGATAAAAGGAGTTACATTCAAACATAAAACACCAATTAATTATGAAAGGATGTTGGACTATTTTAATTACATTGGATCTAAATCTATATAAATCATTATAAAATAATCAAAGTTAATTTATATTAATTTCATTTTATCTATTTATGTTTAGTTATTTAGGGTTATTTAGAGTTTTTGAAATTAACATTCAGATCAGATAAATCAACTAATTGAATTGTCGTGGAAGCCATTCTAATTGTATTATTAGAGTTTTCCACAGCATCCAAGATTTTCAAAAATAAGTCTGTTTTTGTAATTCTTCTTTTTTTGTAATCAACTACAAACCTCAGTGTAAATTCCACCCAATTATCATTTGCAATCAATGAGACTATTGGCTCTGTTTTGGCATCTTCTAGTCTATATTTATCTTGTAGATGAGTCCATTGTTCTTTAGATTTTGTAGATAAATCTCCTGCTATTTCCTTCCCTATATTATTCAATATCTCAATCATTCTTCTATAATCGCTTCCATATTGAATAGGAATTTTAATTTCATCCCATAAAAAAGGAAATCCACCAGAATAATTAAAAACTGGTTGTTTGAAAACATAACTGTTAGAAACAAGCACAATCCTACCATTATATAAATCACCACTAACCCACTGACCTGTTTCCATAATTGTAGTTCTCAATAGCCCAATATCCATTACATCGCCAGTTATACCCCCCAATTCAATTCTATCACCAGTGTCATAAAATCCACCAAACATAATTGCTATCCAACCAGCAAAAGAAACAAATAATTCTTGTAATGCAAATGCAATACCAGCACCTACAACCCCAATAACAACACTTAATCCTGTAAATTTAGAATTAAAAATAATAATCAGTAAAATACTTGCAAAAAAATATCCAAAAAAATTACTAATTTTTTTAGCTTTATATTTATTTTCATTTGAATTTATATTTGAAATTAATTTCTTTTTTATAAAATTTACTAATAGCCAAATAATTAAAAAACCAATTGATAAGATTATTAAGTTTTTTAAATTATCACTTCCAATTAAGTCTATTATTTCTTTCATTTTATTTTAAATATATTATTTATATATACAATACCAATTACAAATTTTACTTTGAGTGTATTACTCTCTGTGGAAAGGGAATTTTTACATTATTTTTGGTAAATAATTCAAATATTTTAATTCTAATATCACTTTTGATGTTTTCTGCTCTAAATACTTCTTCAAGCCAAAAGTGAACTGTAAAATCAATTGAAGAATCTGAGAACTCTACAAATCTAACAAAGGGTTTTGGTGTTTGCTGAACTAAACTTACAGAGTTTGCTGCTTCAACCATTAAGTTCATTACCAAATTAATGTCAGACGAATAATCCACTCCAACTTTAATCTCAAATCTTGCATCAACATCATTTAATGTCCAGTTAATAATACGACTTCTTGTTAGGTCAGTATTTGGTAAAATGATATTAGTGTCATCTCTGGTTAGTACTTTGGTAGTCCTAAGATGGATTTCTTGAACTTTACAGATTATTCCATTTAATTCTATTATGTCGCCAACTTTTACTGTAGAATCTAATAAGATTATAATACCCGAAATATAATCACTAAAGAGATTTTGGACACCTAAACCCAAACCAACTAATAAAGCAGCAGAACCAGCCAATAAAATAGATAAATTAAATCCAATAATTTGAAGGGAAACAACTAAAGATACTACGTATGTAAAATATTTAATTAGACTATAAAGAGAGTATTTTTTTGAATCATCAAACTTAGTCAGACTATAAATACTCCTTTTTAGAATAAGTAATATTATAAATATCCCAACAATAAATAAACTTAGTATTATTAAATTAATTAATTTTACATTAAAGTCACCATTTCTAAAAATTGTGTAGTTTAGAAAATTGATTATTTTTTCAATCATAAATATTAAACCTTGTTAAATTTCCAACTTAAATACTTTTATCATTATTATTTATTTTGATATTAAAACTTGGAGATTGATAATCGCTATTAAAATAGTTTTCTGGAATTGTAACCATATTTCCGTCTCTGATAGCTCTGTAATGCGGGGATAATATTTCAATTCCACATTCATTGCAACAATCTTGAATATTTTGATTTAAGATAGAATAAATAATAGCTTGTTTATTCGGTTCACTGGTAAAAGCATTTATTTGATAAGAAACATTAAAGTCTTCTAAGCCTGTTTGTAATACAAATGGTTTTGGCTCTTTATTTAACATTTCATTTCTGTCGGCTGCCATTAAAAGAGCATTATGCATATTTTTCCAAGGAACATCATAACCTATAGTAACTGTAGTATAAAGTATAAGTCCATTAGTTGAAGCGTCACTACTATAATTAATAGTATGACTATTTAATATATTGGAATTAGGAATCGAAATAATTTCATTTTTGATTGTTCTTATTCTTGTTACCAATAGGTTCTTTTCAATTATATCACCAGTAATATCAGAAATTTTTACTCTATCTCCTATTTTGTAAGACCTCATATAAGTAATTACTAATCCAGCTATTACATTACTTAATGAACCTGAAGAACCAAAGGTAAATAAAACTCCAAGGAAAACCGAGACACCTTGAAAAATTGGACTATCACTCCCTGGCAAATAAGGAAAAATAACAATAAACATAAAAGAGTATAATAATACTCTAACGATTTGATAAGTAGGATTTGCCCAATCACTATAAAAACCAATTAATTTTAGATTACCATTCTTTATTTCATTTTTTAGAAATGCAATAGCTTTCATTAAATACTTAAAAACAAAAATTATTACTAAAATAGTAAATAATTTGGGTAAATACTCCCAAATTGATGTAAATATATTTTGAATTGGTGTAATGATAAAACCAAAAAGTGTATTGGCAAAATTTTTGGTCCAAGGGAATATTCCGAATACTAAAGTTAAAGCTAAATAACTTAATAACAAGAATATTACTTTGAATAAATTATCATTAAAAAAAACTAAAACTTTAACTAATTTTTGTGCATCAAATAAAGTATAGTCTTTTATTTTTAAGCCAGTTATTAGTTTTCCTTGTTGTTCTTTTATTATGATTTCTATTTTTTTTAATATTTTTTTAGTATATTTAACTGCATACCAAAAGCATATTAGAACGATTAAAACTAAACCAATTTCTTTACTAATTTGTAAATAACTTGTTTCTGATTTGTATTTTAGAATACTTTTATAAATTTTGTTTTTATAAATTGTGGCTAAAGTATCTTTTGAAGTATTGTTCCATATAGCATCATTATCAGTTATAGTTATAATAGTTTTATCTTTGTAAACAATATCAATGTTTAACTCATTGTTTTGTATTAACAAACTATCAGTATAAGTATTAAATTCCTTTTTAATGATATCAATTCTATTATTTATTGCATTTGCTCTATCTTCAGCAGTGAAACTACCCAAGTTATGATAAACTACAAACAATGTATCTGCAAGGAATCCATAAACCGGATAAGACTTTATATGATTTCTTAAAAGATTTATTTTGTTGATTTTATTTTGTAAGTTATTCTGTTCTTGTTCTTTTAGGGTATTTAATTCTTTGATAAGTTTCTCTTTTTGCAAAATATCATTGCTTTCAAGTTTATTAATTTTATTTTCTAATTCTATTCTTTTTGAATTATTAATTAAAGTTTGTGCTTCGAGTTCTGTTAACTTTAATTCATAATTATTTTTTTCAATACTATCCATAGCTTCATTATTTTGAATTGCAAACAAATCATAATTTAGAAAAAAAGTTAAAGTAAAAATTAAAGTTAAAAGATTTATAGTTTTATTATTTGACATAACTTTGTTTTATTATTTTATAAATAATTATTTTTGATTAAAACGATATGAAATACCTGTGCCGATAAAAAATGTATTTTCTAAGACTATATTTGTTGAATTAGTAATTAAGTTGCTTCCACCATAAATATCAAGTTGTAAGTTGTTATTCACCAAATAATAAAAACCAGCATCAAAATTTGAGTAATGATGATTTTCAACTTTATTTACATTGTAGTAACCATAATTTTCTACAAAAACACCAAAATCTTTATTTATATTATACCCAAAATTGATTACATAATTAATTGTGGTATTATCTATAAAAATATCGTCGTTAAAATTCAAGTTAGTAGAATTTCCCAAATTTAAATTTAAGATGAAATCTTCATTTATTTTTTTTACATAAATTGCAGTTATATTTAGAGGATAAATATTTTCTTGTCTAAAAACACGACTTTCATATATACCTAAATTTGATTGGATTGCGAAACTATTATCATTACTATTATCTGTAAAATTATATCTGACTCCTAAACCTAAGTTACCAATTCCATTGGAACTTTGCTCTCCTACTATTGTATCAGTTAAATTATTATTATTTTTAAAAGCAACGCTTATTTTCTGTTCAATTTTAATATAACTTAAATTTAAATTAAATTCAAAATTTTTAGTTAATCCATATCTTACTACTTGATTTGTATAATAATTTTGGTAATTATATTCAAAAGGGAATCCAAAGATTAGAAAATCTTCATTATAAGGCGAAGTATATTTTGTTTTATTATAATAAAATCCAGATTGTAATTGAAAACCACCTGGAGACAATGTAATAGGCGTCATTGCTTGACCTGGTCTGTCACTATTAAGAGGTGTGCTTTCCTCTGTATTCAAAACATTATATGATATTAAGAAAATTAGTATTAGTATTATTTTATTTAAAGAGTTTTTTATCATAGGATAGTTATTTATAAAATTAGAAAATATTTTTATGAAACCTAATAATTATCAAAATAACGAATTAATACAAAATAAAAAAGGAAGTAATAATACTTCCTTTTAAAATAATATAAAAATGTAGTTTGCTCTTATAATTAATAATTAAATAATCCTAAAAATAAGCCAATTTGAGCATAGGGTGCAGAAACATTTAATCCACTTGGAGCATTATTTACTTTATCATTTTTATTGAATGTCCAATCACCAGAGCTTAATTGATAATTATATCCACCAGCAAATCTAACCATTAAATAATCCAAAGCTGCCCATTCTACATTTACTGAAGGCTGCAAAACTAAATAATTACTTTCCATATTTGTGATATTGGAATTTACTAATGTATTAGGTGTATTCCAATCCAAATCAGCAGAATTTGTAATATAATTAATTGAAGTTGTACCCCAATTTACTCCAATTCCAGGTAACACTGCCAAAGATTTCGTAACTATAAATCCATAATCTAAAGAAAGACCTAAACTTGAAACACTATAATCAATTTGTTTTTTTTCTGTTGGAGAATTCTCGTAATTAACTGAAGATGTACCAGACATACCATGTATTCCAATTCTTAAATTTGGTACCCAAGGTAGACCTGTAAAACCTTGTCCACCAGTCATAAATATTGGAGATGTTAGTTCTTTAAACTTATTACCATCTTTAATTTTAAAAAAACTATTAGCATCATCAAAATTTAAAAACAAAAAAGATGTAGTTACACCACCACCAATTGCAAAATAGTTTTTAGTTGGTTCTTCTAATGGTTCTTCATCAAAAGGTAATTCATCTAATCTATCATCTTGAATTGCAAATAGATTAAAAGAATTAAAAGATAATAATGAGAAAGCCAAAGTGAGTAATATTTTGTTAAACATAAAATAAACCTTAAAGTATTGTTATATATTTATTGCTTTCAACGTCTGAGAACAGATTTTAATTTTTTAAACTATATAATTTATTACATATATATATTATTTCATATAAATAATTTAATAATTATAAAGTCTTAATAAATCTTCTTTAAATCTATTTTTCGGTAAAAAGTTGTTTTCTAAATCTGTTGCAAAAGGTACCGGAGTATCCAAAGAAGCACTTCTAAATATTGGTGCATCAAGATATTCAAAACAATTTTGATTTATTTGTGATGATATTTCTCCACCAATCCCACCAATTAAAGTATCTTCGTGTAATATAATAACTTTATTAGTTTTTTTTACTGAATTAAAAATTGTTTCTAAGTCCAAAGGAGCCAAACTTCTTAAATCTATTAAATCAGCAGAAATATAATCAATATTATCTAATGCCTCTAAAGCCCAATGGACTCCCATTCCATAAGTAATAATTGTCAGATCACTTCCTTCTTTTACTAATTTTGCTTTTCCGATTGGGATTGTATAATAATCATCGGGTACATTATCACTAATACTTCTATAAAGGTATTTATGTTCAAAATACAATACTGGATTAGGGTCATTAATGGCAGAATTAAGCAAACCTTTTGCATCAATTGGGTTTGAAGGATACACTATTTTAAGTCCAGGTGTATGAAAAAACCAAGACTCGTTAGATTGAGAATGAAAAGGTCCAGCACCAACACCAGCACCAGTTGGTAACCTCACCACAACATCTGCATTTTGACCCCAACGATAATGAATTTTTGCCAAATTATTAACAATTTGATTAAGTCCTACACTCACGAAATCTGCAAATTGCATTTCTACCATAGATTTATAGCCTTTGATAGACAAACCTAATGCAGTGCCTAAAATAGCAGACTCGCACAAAGGAGTATTTCTAATTCTATCTTTACCAAAAAGCTTTAAAAAGCCTTCTGTAACTTTGAATACACCACCATATTCAGCAATATCTTGTCCCATTAATATTAGGTTTTGATGTTTTTCCAAAGATTGTTTTAGTCCATCACTTATGGCATCAACTAATCTTTTTTTAGTAAGTTTTTCAAAATTAGGTAAAACTTCAATTATATCATTTTTTTGAAATAAATCATTATATTCTTTCTCTGTACTGACATTTATCTTCGGCTGAGAAAATGCGAAATCTATTGCATTATTTATCTCTTCTTTTATATTGTTTCTTATTTCATTTTTTAGTTCTTGATTAATGATATTATGATTTAGTAAATAATTCTCATAATTTGTTATAGGGTCTTTTTTGCCCCACTCTTCAAAAAAATGTTGAGGTATATATTTAGTTCCAGAAGACTCTTCGTGCCCTCTCATTCTAAAAGTATTACATTCTACCAAAAAAGGTCTTTTGTTTATTCTTACTTTTTGTGATACTTCCTTAAATGTATTATAAACTTCAATTATATTATTGCCATCTATAGATATACCTTCAAATCCATAACCTGCACACTTATCAACAAAAGATTTAAACCTAAATTGTTCGCTAGACGGAGTTGATAATCCCCAACCATTATTTTCCACAACAAATATAACGGGTAAATCCCAAACAGATGCTACATTTAGAGCTTCATGGAAATCACCTTCACTTGTGCCACCATCACCAGTAAAAACTAAAACAGCATTATTTTCTTTATTTAAATTATGGGCTAAAGCTATTCCATCAGCAATTGCTAACTGTGGTCCCAAATGAGATATCATACCTACGATATTATGCTCTTTACTGCCGAAATGAAACGATCTATCTCGACCGTTGGTATAACCACCTTCTTTGCCTTGGAATTGCAAAAACAATGATTCATAAGTCATATTACGTGAAGTAAAAACACCCAAATTTCTATGCATTGGCAGAATATATTCTTCTTCTAACATTGCCAGAGTTGAGCCTACAGAAATCGCTTCTTGACCAATACCAGAGAACCATTTTGAAATTTTATTTTGGCGAAGTAACAACAACATTTTTTCTTCTATCAATCTTGGTTGTAGTAAATGTTTATACAATTTTAATAATTCATCTTTCGTCAGATTTTGTTTATCATAATCATTATAATAACAATTATTTATTGACAATTTTTCATTTAAAGTTTTTAAATTATTTTTTTTATTTTCTTTAATTTTTAAGGAACTTTTAATTTTTGGATTTAAAGACATTATATTTATTTATAATATTAAAAGATTGACAAAGTATTAACTTTTAATTCAAAAAAATATTATAAATTATGTATCTTATATTTTTTGAAAAAATTAAAGCCATTTAACTATTTTCTTTAAATTATATTTAATTGTCAATAATTTTATTTAATTTAAAATATTCTTAAATACAATTAAACTTTTTGGTAAAATAAACGTACAATTGGTACAAATAAATTACAATCAGATTTAACTTAATTAACTATAAAATGATTTTATTAATATAATTTCAATATCAGTATATTTTTTTTTAGGACATAACTGCCCTATTTCCAAATCATCAACACCCGAGATTAATAGAATTTATAATCATTATAGCAAAAATAATAATGATTTTAATGTCACCAAATTCTATGGAATTTTTCCAAATCCTGATCCAGATTCTATTTCTATTAATAATTTCAAAAAAACTAACAAAATTCAATTTGTTTGCTTAATTGATACAAATCAATATTATACTAAAAAATATAATGCTACTACACTACCACAAATTATTATTGTAGATAATGCCAATAATATTCAATATTCGGGTAAAATCGACGATTTGTATTACGATTTAGGTAAAAGAAATCAAGGGAATTACGAAAAAATTGCTTTTAATAAAATTGACTCAATATTAAGTAAACTTGAAATCCAAGTCAAATATATTAAACCAATAGGTTGTATAATTGAAAAAATAAAATAAATACAAAATTAATTTAATTTAACTAAAATATTATGAAAATATATAAATATTCTTTGCTAATTATTATTACAATTTTAATGTTATTTAAAGTTGAAAGTGCTAAATCTACACCAAATTATTCCAAAGATATTGCACCTATTATTTATAACAAATGTACAAATTGTCATAGAGCTGGTGAAATTGCGCCAATGCCATTTACTAATTTTAATGAAGTGAAAAATTATGGTCAAATGATTAAGTTTGTAACTTCTTCTAAATTTATGCCACCTTGGTCTCCCAATAGTAATTATAGTAATTTTTTGGGTGAAAGAGTTCTAAGTCAGTCTGAGATTGATATGATAAAAGATTGGGTTGATGGAGGAATGCCTCAAGGAAATATGGAAGATGAACCTAACTTACCAATTTTTCCAGAAGGGTCACAATTAGGAAAGCCAGATTTAGTTTTAAAAATGTCAGAGAAATTTTTGCATAAAGGTAATAATCAAGACCAATATCAAGTATTTGTTTTGCCAGTTAATTTAGAAGAAAACAAAAAAATAAAAGCTATTGAATTTAGACCAGATAACAAAAAAATTGTACATCATGCTATATTAGGAATAGATACAACTTCTATTGCATTCGAATTAGATGCAGATGATCCGAGATATGGTTATGAGCAATTTGGTGGATTTGGCTTTGAACCATTAGAAAATACTTGGGCTGGCTGGGCACCAGGTAGTTTTGCAAGATTTTATCCTGCTGATATTGGCAAAAATCTTTACAAAAATTCAGTAATTTTGGCACAAATTCATTATGCACCTGTTACAAATGATGAATATGATCAATCAGAAATAAATATTTTTTATGATAAAGAAAATCAAATCAAAAGGAATTTGTTAACTACAGCAATAACACCGGAGAACTTATTTGAAGAATTTAAAATTCCGGCAAATAAAGTGAAGTCATTTACAGGTGTATTAAATGTTCCGATTGATATTTCATTAGTTTCTGTACTCCCACACATGCACCTAACAGGTCAATTGTGGGAGATATTAGCAATAACACCAAACAAAGATACTATAAATATTATTAAAATTGATAAATGGGATTTTAACTGGCAAGATTTCTATTATTCAAATAAATTAAAAAAAATACCCGCTAAAAGTAAGGTTTACGCCAAAGCTACTTATGATAACAGAGCCGAAAATCCAAATAATCCTAACCAACCACCTAAGGACATATATTGGGGTGAAGGAACAAGTGATGAAATGTATATTTGTTATTTTAATTATGTTCCATATAATTTTGGAGATGAAAATTTAGACTTGACTACAGGCGTAGAGCAAAATTTAGTATATTCTAATCAAATTATTAGTGACAATATCTTCCCTAATCCTACTATAGATTATTTGAATATAAAATTAAATGAGAATGTAGAAATTAAAGAAGTCATGTTGGAATTATATTCTCAATTTGGACAAATAATTAATGACAACTTTAGTTTCGAAATAGATAACGAAAATAAGTTGTTGGAATTAAATTGTAAAAATCTTACTTCTGGGATTTATTATACAAAAATTAAGATAAGAGGACAAGAAAAATATTTAAGATTTATTAAAATCTAAACTAATTATAAAATTTAAAGATGACTTTTGGATTTAGTTCTGAGAGTCATCTACTTTTTGTTCTAATTTGTCTAATTCATTTTTTTCTTTTTCTAATTTTAGTTTATCGCTTCTTTCTTTATTCGCTTTTTTTTCTCTTCTTTGTTTATTAAAATCTACGGAAGGAATTAAATTTACTTTTTCTCTGATTATGCCTCTTTCTCTTAATATACTTTCTGCTTCTAAATATCTTTTTTTATTAGGTAAGACTCCTCTTGAAGTTTTAGGAATCTGAGAAATGGGAATCAAAGCTTCTTCTATTTCCAATGGATTACCTTTTAATTCAATTGGGAATTTTTTGTTAGAAGTTTCATCTATCCAAACGCCACCTCTTTTTCTATCATAATCAAACATACCTAACATAATTACCGGAGTGCCAGAGTTGGTGATAAATCTTTTATTTGTATCTAATTTAGCTCTTTTCCCCCATTTATATAACCACTCTGCATCATCCATAAATTGCCTTACGCAAGAGTGTGAAACAGGTCTCCCTGGCATTTCAAATTGATGAAAAGCATTACCAGCATATTGATGGAAATTAAATGTAAACGGTAATTCCCAAGTTGAGTCAAGTGAAGATATCCTTAATCTTTGTCTCCAAACCAAAGAATATCTTCCTGGATATGTTGGTGTGGACTCTTTGCCCGTATTTGCTGCAGCAAACCTAACCAAAATTCCATTTTCATAACAAGCATAAGCTTGATAAACATTTGAAACCACAATAAGTTTTTCTAAGTGTGAGGCTTCACAATAAATTAAAGGAAAAACACTATATGTTCTTAAATCCTCAGATATTTTAGAAGGAATTAAAATAGTGTCATTTATTCTGATAAATCTCAATTCTTTTCTATTTAATGTAGTAAAAGCGCGGTATTTTATTTTCTGTTCGGGAATAGTATCAATTAATTGATATTCATTTTTTATTTTTTGTAATTCTTCAAAATTAGTAATAATTTTTTTTTCATAAATAACATCGTCAAAAACATTATTCAAACTATCCTTTAAATTGGAGCATTTATCAATTTGTTTTTTTATTTTTTTTTCTGTTTCTATAGAATCTTGATTTATTTCTTCTTTTTGATTTAATTTTTCATCTTGACAGGAAGTAATCAGAAAACAAAAAATAAAAATAATTCTAAATAAACTCAAATATCTATTTAGAATTTTATTTAAGTTGTTATAAAAATTGGTTTTTAAGTAAAGTATATAATTCATTTAATTTTTGGTTAACACTGAAATTCAAATATATAAGAATTAGTCAAAAGTTTACAATTATTATACCACATATTAGTTATTTTCAACTTTTATGTAATAATTTTCATTTATTGTTTTTTTTTTAATAATTTTGTAAAAATTAAACTTGATTTTTAATAATATAACCTCTTCATCAATACTTATTGAGATTTAATGCAATTAAATAATATAGAAAAGTACCCTCTAAGTAATATTAAAAAAATAAATGGAACAAGACATCTTGTAAGAGAAAAAGTTTTACAAATATTATATGCTTTTTACATTTGTGAAACACCAATTGAAACATTAATAAATAATATATTTGAAAGAGAATTTAATTTTGATGATAATGATGAAGCTGATATTTCTTTGATAGAGGAAACTGATAAGATTGAAATTGAAAAGCCAAAATCAAGTTCACTAAATACTTATAAAAACTCAAATCAGACGAAAGATAAGAAAGAAGAGAAAATTTATAGACCTGATGAAATTATTGAATTAGAAGCAGATATACAAATTCTTTGGAGACCTGATGATATTTTATTTGGTCAAAATTTAGTTAATTATATCATAAATAATAATGAGTATTTAGACAATTTGATTGACACATTAGTTATAAATTGGGATAAAACTCGAATTGCACCTGTTGATAGAATTTTAATACAAATAGCTGTTGCTGAATTTATAGATTTTCCAGAAATCCCTATAAAAGTTAGTATGGATGAAGTTATTGATATTTCTAAAAGTTATTCTACAGATAAAAGTAGTAATTTTATCAATGGAGTTTTGGATACAATTTATGAGGATTTAAAATCACAAAACAAGATTCAAAAATCTGGCAGAGGCTTAAAAGAATAAAACACCAAAAGTAATATTATACTTATGATGCTTTAAATATTAGTTGTCAATTATTCAAAGTTAATCATTTAGATTAAAACCTTTTTCATCATGAAATGATGTATCCATTCCTTCAGCTTCCTCTTCTTTTGAAATTCTTACTCCGCCAGTCAAAAAAGAAGTAATATAATATATAATTATGGTAATAATGATTGAATAAATTGTTACAATTATTATTACTTTGGATTGAATCCATATTTGACCTATATTTCCATAAAATACACCAACTCCAGTATTTATTTTTGGATTTGCCCAAAAACCTACAGCAAGAGAACCAAAAATTCCAACTAAACCGTGAATACCAAAAGCGTCTAAAGTATCGTCATATTTTAGATATTTTTTAAGTTTTATTGCTCCAAAATATCCAATCAATCCTGATAAAATACCTATTAAAAGTGCATCAAAAGAATTAACAAATCCACAAGCAGGAGTAATTCCAACTAAACCAGAGACAACTCCAGAAGACATACCTAATAAACCTGGTTTTTTGTCATCATACCATTCAATTAATAACCAACTTATCCCTCCAGCACAGGCTGCAATATTTGTTACTAAAATTGCATTGGCTGCAATTGCATTAGCTCCTAAACTACTACCCCCGTTAAAGCCAAACCAACCAAACCATAAAATTGCAGAACCTAAAACAGATAATTTAATTGATATTGGTTTACTTTCAGTGTGATGATCTTTTCTTTTGCCAAGCAATAAAGAAAAAATTAAACCTGAAATACCTGCATTAATATGAATTACAGTTCCACCTGCAAAATCTAATTCTCCACCTTTACTCAAAAAACCACCTCCCCAAATCCAATGAGCAACTGGAACATAAGCAAGTATAAGCCACAAAAATGAAAATATTAACCAACTTGAAAACTTAACTCTTTCAATAACAGAGCCACTAAATATTGCTACTGCTATTGCAGCAAAAGTACCTTGAAAGCAAGCGAATAAAAGAGTTGGGATACTCCCTGAAATGTCATTGATTCCAATATTATTTAAGAAAGACAAATTTAAATTACCAATTACACCTAAATTATCTCCCGAAAAAGTTAATGAATAGCCACAAATAACCCAAGCAAGAGTAGCAACACAAAAAGCCATATAGCTAATTCCTATTGTGTTTAATGAGTTCTTTTTACTTGATAATCCACCATAAAATAATGCTAAACCAGCAGGTGTCATCAATATTACTAAAGCAGATGATATAAGCATCCAAGCAGAATCAACAGAATCTATAGCATTTGTTTTATTTACTTCTTGAGCAAATAAATCAATGCAAAATAAAAATAATATTACAGTTGAGAAAATAAATTTCATCATAAGCATCTAAACAATTTTGAATTAATAATAAATTTTGATAAAAACAACAAAATATTTTTTGTTTTATTGTTTTAATTATTTTGAAATATAAGTTTTACATTTCTATTAATATTTGCATTAATTAATACAAACATTAATTGTTTTTTAGTTAAAGTTTCATTAATTTTAAAAAAATATTTTTTACATTAAATCTAATTTATTTAATATATATGAGAAGTAATTCTGTTTCTAAGGTAAATGAACCTTTTACTGATAGAAGGTTTATGAGTGATACTGCTGGTAAGTCAATTTCTGAGTATTTTGGCAGTTTGGTATTTGGCGTTGATGCAATTAAAAAATATGTTATGAGAGATGCTTATGATAATTTAATGGAATCATTAGAAACCGGTAATAGAATAGACCAAAAAACGGCAGATTTTATTGCAGTTGGAATGAAAAATTGGGCGATTGATAATGGAGCTACTCATTATACTCATTGGTTTCAACCTCTGACGGGTAAAACTGCTGAGAAACATGATTCTTTCTTTAGATTAGACAAAACAAATAGACCAGTTGAAAGTTTTAATGGGTCTATATTAATTAGACAAGAACCAGATGGTTCAAGTTTTCCGAGTGGTGGTTTAAGAGCAACACACTCTGCAAGAAGTTATACTATATGGGATCCATCTTCAAATGCTTTTATTATGGAATCAAGCCAAGGTAAAACTTTGTGTATTCCTGCAATATTTATATCTTACAATGGAGAATCATTAGATTTAAAAACTCCATTACTAAAGTCAATTCATTTGGTTAATAATGCAACTATGGATGTTTTAAAGTATTTTAATACAAAAGCATCAAGAGTATATCCTACTTTAGGTTGGGAACAAGAATATTTCTTAGTTGATGAAGCATTATTTAATGCAAGACAAGATTTAATTATGGCTGGTAGAACTTTATTTGGAAATGCTTCTGCAAAAGGACAACAGTTAGAAGACCATTATTTTGGATCAATTCCTGAAAGAGTAGTTGACTTTATGCATGATTTTGAAGATGACTGTTTGATGATGGGTATTCCTATCACAACGCGTCATAATGAAGTAGCCCCTATGCAATTTGAGTGTGCACCCTATTTCGAGTCTGCAAATGTTGCTGCTGACCATAATCAATTATTGATGGATATTATCGATAAAATAGCTAAACGTCATAGATTAAGAGCATTATTACACGAAAAACCTTATGCAGGTGTGAATGGTTCAGGAAAACATAATAACTGGTCATTAGCTACAGATACAAATGAAAATTTATTTAATCCTGGCAAAAACCCAGAAAGTAACTTACAGTTTCTAACATTTTTTATTAATTTTATTAAAGCAGTAAAAGATAATACAGGTATATTAAGAGCTAGTATTGCTAATGCTGGAAATGAGCATAGATTAGGTGCAAATGAAGCACCACCTGCAATAATTTCTGTTTATACTGGTGATTATTTGGCTGATATCCTAAATCATTTCAAAAATGATACTATGGATCAATTAGTAAAAGTTGATGAAGAAATGGAATTAAATGTACCAAAAGTAGCAATAGTAGAAAAAGATAATACAGATAGAAATAGAACTTCACCAATGCCTTTTACTGGTAATAGATTTGAATTTAGAGCAGTGGGTTCATCTGTAAATGTATCTAATCCAGTAACTGTATTAAATACAATTTTCGCTGATAGATTAATTTCTTTCAAAAAAGAGGTTGATAGTTTAATTGATAAAGGACAAAGCTCAGATGATGCAATTAAATTTGTTTTAAGAGAAATTTTGAAAGACTCAGAAAATATTATTTTTAATGGAAATGGATATAGCAAAGATTGGGTAATCGAAGCTGAAAAAAGAGGTTTGGCTAATATACGTTCAACTGGTGAGGCATTATTAGAATATACTAAACCAAGTGCAATTGATTTATTTGTAAATAATAATATTTTTACAGAAAAGGAAGTTGTTTCAAGATATAATGTATTTGTAGAAGAATATATCAAACAAATTGAAATTGAATATAGACTGATTTCTGATATGGTAATTACTCAAATAGTACCTTCAATTATTGAATATCAAAATACTTTAATTACTAATATTCAAGGTTTAGAATCTGTTGGATTGACGGAGACTTCAACCTCAACTAAAGATCATTTAAAACAAATTTCTCAAAATTTAAAAAATCTAATTAATTCTAATAATAAATTGATTAGTTTACACGACACAATTACAAGTTCTCATAATGAAACTCAAATTTCAATTGATTATTATTATAAGTTGAAACCAGTTTTTGAAGAAGTTAGAGGTTATGCAGATAAATTAGAAACATTAGTTGATGATAAAGTTTGGCCCCTACCAAAATATCGTGAATTATTATTTATGAAATAATTTATAACATATTGATTTACATTTAATTTCAATATTTCTGACTATTTTGTAAATTTTACTTAAAAAAAGATATTAGAGCATAACTCTAATATCTTTTTTTTTATTCTTTAAATAATGTAAAAAAACAGAAGGCTATCTATTTTCATAGATAGCCTTCTTAATAATAAATGATATTTATTAAAATTAATTATAAATTAACTAAATGTTAAATTATTTTTTAATGATAACTGGTAAGTTATAAGAACTACCATTTACAGTTGCAACTAATAAATAATTACCAGTAGCAATACCTGCAGAATTAATATCAATTGAATAAGTACCAACTTCAACTTCAGAGTTTAAAATATTTCTTACAACTGAACCTCTTGAATCAATTAAATTCATTACTACATTTTGAGCTCCAACGTTTGAAGCAACAGTGTAAGTAATTGTAGATTGTGATTCGATTGGATTTGGACCTACATTATATGAAAATAATGATAAATCACCAGCGATACCATCTTCTTTAACAGAAGATGTAATTTCGCCAATACCAGCTATAGGAATAGAATAAAGTGCATTAGTTTCGCTATTAGATCTTACAACTATAGCATTTGTATAATTTTTAACAGCATCTGGAGTAAATTTGATTTTTACGTCATATTTAGAACCAGCAGTAATAGTTAAAGGTAATGAAGGTACATTTAATATTTCAAAGAAACCATCTAAAAGATTTAGGTTAATTTGAGTTATTGATAATGGTTCAACACCAATGTTGGTAAATGATAAAGTCATTTCTTTTGTTTCACCAACTTCAACACCACCAAATGCTAAGAAATCTGTAGAAGCAGAAATAATTGGTTTATTATTTTCTTCAGCAGTTCCTTCACCTTTGAATTCAACTTCTGTAGTGATAATTTCACTATTTGAAACGATTTCTAAGAAATCACTATTTTCACCAAGTTCAGTAGGTGTGAACTCAACAGTTATTTCAAGAGATCCACCAACTGCAATAGTATTAGGGAAAGAAGGCATATTTTTAATAACATAAGCCTCGTTTTCAAATTTAGTTCTTATTTCTTCAATAATTAATTCAGCATTACCTTCATTATTTATTGTAAAATTAGAAGTTTTTGTGTTTCCTACTTTTAATTTTCCAAAATCTAATTTAGTTGTACTTACTGCAATTAATGGTTTATCAACTGGAGTAGTAGTAATCGGTGCAATATATTCTAAAATATTATTAATCAATTGAGCGTTCTGTAATGGAGATGATAAATTATCAACTTCAAAACCTAAATAAACTAATCTAGAACCATTAACTTCTCTTCTTACTCCAATAGGAACAGAACTTCCATCTTGTTGAGTAACTACAAAACAAGCTTTTGTATCAGAAGGATTATTAATTTTCAAAGCTGGAACTGTAGATAAATAATAAAGTTTTTCGTTCGTAGTACCACTATTTATACTAAACGACATATCATTACTTATTGGATCACCACTAACACCAATAGTGGCTAATCTACCAATAACGTTATTTGTAACTAAATTAAATTGTCCAATCATATCAAAATTGAAAGTTTTTAAGTATAAATCTCTTGTACTTTGTGGCAGGTTATTTAGGTAACCAGTATTAGTTGAATTTTTGCTTAAAGTTACTAAAACTGCAAAAGAAGAAAGCACTGCAACATTTTTTTTATTTGCAACAGCAGTAGTTAACATACTATTCAAATTAGGATGGGTTGCAAGAGTGAATCTAGAAGATTGATTTTCTACAACCATTATATATTTAAAGTCAGCTGGAGTATAAGCAGCGATAGCTTCGTTAACATCTAATGGAATACCAGCATATTCTTTACTATATTTTTCAGAAACACTTAATGAAGTTTTAAGTCTTTCTGCCTGTGCATTATCAACATAATAAATACCTAATTCTGTTTCTGTATTTAATACATTAACAGATACAGAATTAAAATCACCACCACCATTATTTTTACTTTCTGGAATGATGTTAAAAATTGCTTGACCAATACCTTTAGAACCTTTTTTAGGTGTAATAGTAGCCTTGATAGTAGATTTACCATTAGCGTTTAATGAAACATTAGCTTGTGATAATTCAACAGACCAGCCGTTTGGTATTTTTGATTTAGAATTATCAATTGAGATAGAGTTATCAATTGAAAAAGCATTTTTATTTTCAACTTGGAAAGAAAATTCAATTGGCATACCTGGTGCAGTTTTTAAATATTTGCTTGTTGCAGTTGCATTTACACCAAATAAATTGTTAGATTCTCCACCTTGGATAATTTCTTTGTTGCCACCAGCGTTTTGAAGATATGCAGCAACATAAAATCCACCACTTTGCCATTGTGAATTTCTATCGAATTTATATGTAAATGTTTTAGTTTCATTTGCAGCCAAAGTTATTGTTTCAGCATAATTTGACTTGTCAATAACTGATGTTCTGGGTACCCAAGGAAATTCAGTCTCTCCATTAGATCCAGGGGCAGCAGAATATTTAATGTCTTCTTCAACAACTATTCCTCTAAGTAGGTAATTATTTAGAGCTTGTGTTGATGTAACAGTAATTTTAGCAATTAGATCAGTTCCTTCTCTAGATAAATCTACTTCAATGTTGACTGGAGAAGTAGTACCTTTGAATGAAGTGATTGGTAGATAGTTTTGGTTCAACAAAGTTACAGGGTGAATTGTTGGTCCTGCATTTATACTAGCAGCAGGAATTCCTGGGTTACCTGCAGCAGTGATAAAAAACTGATTAAATGCTGGATTTATAGTATACATAGGATCACCGGGTGCAGGGTAATTTGTATGGAATATCAGAGGAACTATATAATCTCTATTTTCACCTAAAAATTTGTGAAAACCAGGATTAGCAGTTGCGCAAGGTGGACAGGTAGTACTTGTGTACTGTAATACAACTACCTTACGTGGATAATTAGCATTTGATTCTTGGCTAAAACCCCAGAATACACCTAAAACTAAAAGCAATTTTAGGAATTTAGTATATGATTTAATCATAATATAACCTCATTTATATAATAAATAATAAATTAAAACAATTTAGGAATTTAAATTTCTAATAAAAATAAAAACGATACTTGGTTATCCAATATGTATATAACGTTTTAAAAGAATAAAAAGTTACAATAAATATTAAAATAATATAAAATAATATTTATAAAACAAATATTTATTGCAAATTAAAAAAATATCTCTTATAAATAATGTAAATATTGCAAAATGTTTTATATTTGTTAGTATGTTAACACAAACTTAACATATATTTTTTAATACTCAAAATTTTTGTTTTAAACATTTTTTGTAAAATCACTTTTTTAATCAAAAATAATCAAATATACAATTTAAAAATATTAATGAAAAATTATTTTATTATTCTAAAATTAATAACAACAACTATATATTATGCTACAATTTTTATAATTAAGTATTTATTTTTTGGAAAAGACTACTTCTTCCCAATTTCAAGAAAATGGTCAAAGAAAATTTTAAAAAATTCAAATGTTAGATTAAATATAATTGGTAAAGAAAATATCAATGTCAATGAAAAATATATTTTTGTTGCAAATCATAGTAGTCTTATGGATATACCAGCACTTTTATCAAGTATTGAGAATAATTGTAGAATTATTTATAAAAAAGAATTAGAAAAAATCCCAATATTTGGTAATGCACTAAAAAGGTCAACTTTTATAGGAATACAAAGAGATAATGCCGCTAATGCTATGGAAAGTATCAAAAATGCAATTGAAACAATAAAAGGCGGCGACTCAGTAATCATTTTTCCAGAAGGAACAAGGTCAGTTGATGGTAATTTAAATGAATTTAAAAGAGGCGCAATGATGTTGGCAATTAAATCAAATAAACCTATTGTACCTGTTACTGTTGTAGGTGCTAACAAAGTATTAGCTTACAAATCGAAATATTTTAATTCTGGTGAAATTAAGATAATAATTGGGAAACCAATATATTTAAAAGAAAGTATGACAAAAGTTGAAGAAAAATCAATTTTATCATCAGTTCGTAATGAAATTGAACAAAATTTAAAGTTGTAAGTTATAACAAATTTAATTATTTCTTTTTTTTTACATTTTTTGAAAATAATATTTTTTTATTAAATTATTTTATCGTAAATTTGTATTCAATTTAATTAGATAATACATAAATAGTTTAATTGAAATGGTTAGATAGCTCAGTTGGTAGAGCAAAGGACTGAAAATCCTTGTGTCGGGGGTTCAAGTCCCTCTCTGACCACAACCCATAAATCCTTAAGTATATGAGAAATCACAACTTAAGGATTTTTTTTACCCTTTTTTTTCTTACCTCCGTACAAAACTCCGTACAGATTTTAAGATATACACCTCATCAGTACTGATAAATATTATTAAATACCGTTTAGTTTAAATCTATTTATTTATTTTACA